>Ga0123356_10003159_pt1 | contig 17325 bp, 14 predicted proteins | sample TergutEmb28metaG_2_FD_92546 | JGI IMG/M metagenome (GOLD analysis project Ga0123356, IMG submission 92546) | Embiratermes neotenicus P3 segment gut microbial communities from Petit-Saut dam, French Guiana - Emb289 P3 | ecosystem: Host-associated > Arthropoda: Insects > Digestive system > Gut ...
CACTGCGGCGTTGAAGGCCGGATACATCGAGGCTCTGCTCGACGCCGGTGCAGTGGTCACGCCGGCGACCTGCGGTGCGTGCTGGGGCGGGCACATGGGCACGCTCGGACCGAACGAGACCTGCATCACCGCCAGCACCCGCAACTTCAAAGGCCGCATGGGCGATCCGTCCGCGAAGATATACATGGCCTCACCAGCGACCGTGGCGGCGTCCGCACTGGCGGGGCACATCGCTTCGGCGGCGGAGTTCTTCCAGGGAGACGTGGCATGAGCGGCAGCAACAGCGCCCTGCATGCAGGCAAGGTGTGGAAGTTCGGCGATAATATCAACACGGACCTGATGCTTCCGGGACCGTTTCTGACCCGCAGCCCTGAGGACCAAGCGACTGCGGTGTTCATCAACAACCGGCCGGAGTTCTTGCGGGAGTTGCAGCCGGGGGACGCAATTATCGGCGGCTTCAATTATGGTATGGGATCGTCACGGCCCGCTGCGCGGTCGCTGCGCAATTGCGGCGTCGGTTTCTTGCTTGCCGAGACCATCAACGGACTGTTCTTTCGCAATGCCGTCAATTTCGGGTTTCTTGCACTTGAGTGCCCGGGGGTATCGAAGGCGTTCGATGAGGGGGATGCCGCGGAGCTGTCTGTCGCGGACTGGACGGTGCGCAACCGGCGAACTGGACAGTCACTGCAGGTGAAGCCGGTGCCGGACATGCTGTTGTCGTTAATGACGGGTGGGGGGCTTCTGCCGGTGATGGAACGGCAGGAGTTGATCGCACCGCGATAGTGGCTCGCTCGCCGGGTGCGCGAGAGGGGAGCGCGACTGCGGTGTAAGGGGCGGCAGCGACGTGGAGAAACGTGCCGCTCTCACGTGCGCTGCCGGACCGCTCGGATCCCTTCCGCGCAGAGAGCGGGCGTGGTGTCCTCAGCGTCCATTCCAGACCGGCTTTCGCTTCTCCACATACGCACGCACGCCCTCGATGCGGTCCTCGCTTTGGTATGGGCTCATTCCCTCGTTCAGCCGCAGCGCGGCGGGCATCGGCAGGCCCGATGCCTTGACCGCTGTCTCCTTCATCCGGCGTATCGTCACGGGTGCGTTCTCGCAAATCGCTTCTGCCATACGCAGTGCTTCGGCCAGCGTCTGGCCCTTTGGCACGACGCGGTTCACCAAGCCCCAGCGCCGCGCCTCGTCCATATCGATGTATTCGCCAAGGTACAGCATCTCCAGCGCGATCCCCATCGGCACGAGCCGTGGCAGCACGACATTGGCGAAATGGGCGCCCTTGCCCCGCTTCGCTTCCGGCAGTCCGAGGCTTGCATGTTCCGCACCGATTCTGATGTCGCATGCCAGCGCCAGTTCACACCCGCCTGCAACGGCGGGACCGTTCAGCGCGGCGATGGTCGGCTTGAATGTTTCGAAAACGACTTCGAATAGATAGCGGCGCACGCGTGACAGTAGCGGCTGGAACGGCTTGCCCGCGCTGTCTTCGTCCTTGCGGGCCTTCAGGTCCGCGCCTGCACAGAAGGCACGGTCGCCGACGCCGGTCAACACCAGAGCACGCACCGTGTCGTCTGAGTTCGCGTCAACGAAAGCCTCGATCAGCGCGTCGGAGAGTTCGGGCGAGATCGCGTTCATGCGGCGCGGTCGGTTGATGGTCAGCACGCGGATATTGCCGCGGTTCTCGATCCGCAGGATCGGGCCGGCTTCTTCGGTATGGATATCGGCCATGGAGCATCTCCGTCACTGATGCGGAAATTGTGCCACGCCGGATCTGTCGAAGCACCTGTCCCCCCGCACCCGGGGAGGTCGCAATTCGCCGCGATGCGGGCGAGGGGCAGTCGCACGGGCGCTGGGTGATGCTGGCCCCCTTTGGCGGTTCAGACGTCGATTTCTCCCGCTTCGCGGAGGGGGTGATTCGACGCACAATCCCTCCACCGAGCCTCAGGAGTCCGCCCCTAGATGCCGAACCGAATTTCCCCTCGCGACGCTTTGCACGCGCTGTTTCACCCGCGTGCGGTTGCGGTGATCGGTGCGTCTGATGACACGACCAAGCACGGTTACATCGTCCTGAACAACCTGCGCGACACCGGCTTCCGCGGCGGCATCTACGGCATCAGCCGCCGCTTGACCCAGGTCAACGGCATACCCTGCTTCCCCGATCTTGCCTCGGCTCCCGGGCCGGTGGATGTCGCATTCCTCGCTATTCCCGCTGAAGCCGCGGTCCAGGCGGTTCGCGACTGCGCCGCAGCGGGCGTGAAAGCAGCGATTGTTGGCTCAGCCGGTTATGCGGAAAGCCTTGACGCTGCCGGTGTGGAACGTCAGGAAGAACTCGCGCGCATCGCGCGGGAGGCCGGCATCCGCATTGTCGGTCCGAACTGCAACGGCATTTACAACGCCCATCAACCGGTTTCGGTTGGTTTCAACACGTCGCACGCGAAGCGGCAACCTTCGGGCGGCATCGCGATCTTCTCACACTCCGGCGCATTGTTCGATGCGATGGCGGGTCGCCTCGCAATGTTGGACGCGGGGCTTTCGCTATTCGCCTCTACCGGTAACGAGGCCGATCTCTCGGTCTTGGATTACATGGAATACGCGATCGGCCACGAAGTGACACGCGTGATCGCATTGTTGATTGATTCGTTAAACGATGGTCAGCGCTTCCGCCGGCTTGCGTTGGCAGCCGCCGATTCCGGCAAGCACGTCGTAGTCTTGAAGATCGGCGGGTCCGAAGCCGGCGCGCAGGCGGCGGTCGCCCATTCCAGCCGGTTAGCCGGCGATTCCGCCGCCTACGGTGCCTTGTTCGAGGCAAGTGGCGTTGCCGTTGCATCCACTCTGGAAGGCTTCGTGACTGCCAGTGCGGTGCTGAACAAGTACGGGCGACGTCGCGCCGGGTTGGGTGCAATGTCCACCTCGGGTGCCGGCGCCTCGTTGATCGCTGACCGCTGCAACGCGTTGCACGTGCCGCTTGCGGCCCTTGCACCGGATACTCGCGAGCGCATCGACGAACAACGCAGGTTTTCCCGCATCGGCAATCCGCTGGATCTGGGTATCTTCGGTGGAATGCGCCGTGCGGCGGAGGTTCCATCGCTACTTGCGCGTGATCGGGACGTGGGTGCGATGCTCGCCTTGGTGCATTCGATGAACCCGTGGCAAGGCGATCCAATCCGCGCTGCGTTGGCGAAAGCGCGGGAGGCGTCAGGCAAGCCGCTGCTGATCGTTGCACCGGGCGGCATGCCGGCAGCCGAACGTGCGTGGTATGAGTCGCGCGGAATGGATGTGTTCGCGGAGACAGATATCGTACTGGAGTCGCTTCGCGCGATGCTCACACCCCCGCCGGCTCCTCCGCCGGTTCTCGATACGACCTCAGCTCCGGATCTGCCACATCGTCCTTTGACCGAGCCCGAGAGCCTCGCGTTGCTGCACAGGTTCCACGTGCCGGTGGTTGCGACTATTGAGTGCGCCACGTTGGAGCAGGCAGGCAGCGCTGCTGCGCAGCTCGGCTGGCCAGTGGTGTTGAAAGGTGTGGTTGACGGCGTTACGCATAAAAGTGACCTTGGCTTGGTGCGTACCAACCTGCGTGACGACGCAGCGCTTCGGTCCGCCTTCAGCGCGATCGATGCGGCGCGCTGCATCGTGCAGCCGATGGTTCCGGCCGCGTTCGAGGCCATCGCAGGTGTCGCTCGATCGCCAGGTGTCGGGCTGGTGTTGCTGGCTGGACTGGGTGGGATTTACACTGAGGCGCTGCGTCAATCGTGTGTCTGGCCGATCCCGATCGGACGCGAGGCAATCGAACGGGGCGTGGAGAACAGTGGATTGGGCAGCGTGCTCCGCAGTGCACGATGGCGATATCCGGGCACGATGGATGCCTTCGTCGACCTGCTGTATGCGCTCCAGCGCGCGGCGATGGCGTTGGGTGACCAGCTGCAGGCGATCGACATCAACCCCGTGATTCTCGGCGAGCAAGGCGCGATTGCGGTGGATGCGCTGGTGGTGCCGGGTAGATGAGCGATCGCATCGCCGTTACCTATCACGTGCGCAGTGACGCGGCAGCAATCGCTGCCCGCGCCAGGACGATCGCAGTTGAGCAAAGCGTCGAAATGCCTTTGGAGGCCATCGACGATCCGATCGTACTGCGCGATATCGTTGGCGAAGTTCAGTCGATCGAGGATCTCGGCAACGGCCTTTTCGCGGTTCGCATTGACCTTGCAGCCGCGACATTTGGCAACGACGCAGGGCAGTTGCTCAACATGCTGTTTGGTAATACGTCGCTGCATGAAGATGTCGTTCTGCACGATGCCGAGGTGCCGGCCGGCTTTTCGGGCCCCCACCACGGCATCGCCGGGCTGCGCGCCCGCGTCAGTGCATCTGGCCGTGCACTGACGTGTACGGCGCTGAAGCCACAGGGTCTGTCGCCGCAGCGGCTCGGAGATCTGGCGGAACGTTTCGCCCGCGGCGGCATCGACTACATCAAGGATGACCACGGCCTCGCCGACCAAGCCTTCAGCCATTTTGCCGACCGCGTGCGTGCCTGCGCTGAAGGTGTCGGTCGCGCGACACAGGGGACCGGTAATCCCACACGCTATCTGCCCAGCCTGTCCGGTGATCTCGATGCGATGCGGGATCAGTCAGCGATTGCGCGTGACCTCGGCCTCGATTGCCTGCTGATCGCGCCGATTATCGCCGGCTTTGCCAATATGCAGACTCTGGTTCGTGAATTTCCTGACATGGCGTTTTTTGCGCATCCCGCGATGGGGGGGGCCGCACGGATCGCACCGGAGCTTCTCATCGGCAAGCTGTTTCCGCTGCTGGGCGCTGATGCCGTGATTTTTCCTAATTATGGTGGACGGTTCGGCTACACGTCGGAGGCCTGCCGCCGTCTTGCTGACAACGCCCGCGGTGGAACGCTGCCGGCCATGCCGGTTCCGGCCGGCGGCATGACGGTGGAACGAACGCCGGAACTGCTTGACTTCTACGGCGCCGACGCAATGTTACTGATCGGTGGCAACCTGCTGTTGGCGCACGGGCGGCTGACCGAAGCGACTGCCTCCTTCACGCGTGCCGTGGCGCAACACACATACCGGTAGGATCCATGGACAGCGACAAGCCCGACTTCGTGAGGACGTTTCGCAGCGATTATCGCTGGGACAGCGTCTTACGCCAGCCCTACAAGCAGGATGGCAGCGCGCCGTTCAGGGATATCTCGCGCCAGGTCCTGTTCCAGGAACCGGACATGGGCTGCGAGTTGCGCTATTTCGAGATGGATGCAGGTGGCCACTCGACGCTGGAGCGGCACGAACATGCGCACGCGGTGATGATCCTGCGGGGCCATGGGACATGCTTGCTCGGTGATACGGTGCGGGCGGTGAAAACGTTCGACCTGATCAGCATTCCGGCCTGGACGTGGCATCAGTTACGTGCGAATGCGGGCGGGCCGATGGGCTTCTTGTGCATGGTGAACCAGCAGCGTGACCGCCCGCAGCTTCCGACCGCTGAGCAGCTCGCGGCGATGAAGGCCAATCCGGCCGTGGCGGAATTTCTGGCCGGCTGACACCGCCCGGCTCTCCAGCCGTCGCCCATGTCGGGTTCTGCGAACAGGACCTGTTTGCGTCTTCAAAGGAGTGCCATCTCCTCGGCCGTCAAACCGACGATGCGCCGCTTGAAGCGCGCCACGTCAAACGGGATCCACCTCGCTCCAACTGCTTCTCGTCGTGAGCTTGGTCCGCCGCTCCACGACGACACGTCCGCGGCTGATCCGGCCAATCGCTCGCGATCCGGAGGGATGATCCATAATATTCCTCCCCCATAACGATCACAGCGGTTTTGAGCGATTTTCCTTCGTGTTCTTCATGTGACAATCAATGTCAGGCCCTCTAATGGCTGAGCAGGCCGTACGGGGCAGGTGAATGATCAGCTCAAGACCGATACCGCAGACGCTTACGAGACTGCTCCTGATCGGCGTTACGCTTGGTGCGCTCACAATGGGTCAGTGTGCCTTCGCAAACGACGCGGGACCAGCCCCGCAGGTCGGCGCCGCTTCGGCGAGTGCCGCCTCCTCGGGCGATAAGCGCTCAGCCGAGTTGAACCGCTCTGAGCCTCACGCTGAGGAGACCGTCAGGAACGTGAACGAGGCGTTGGGCCTCGATCTTAATGCCGCAATAGCAAACTGGCAGTCAGAGTTGGATAACTTGCAGACCGAACTCCGCCAGCCGCGGGTGGAATGGTCGCAGCTCGATGCCTATCGCGACGAATTGCATCGGGTGCACAACCAAACCGTAGATTTGTCGACACGACTGCAATCGCAGTTGGATGCGACCAATGAGCAACTGAACTTGCTGGGACCGGCGTCGGCGGCGGGTGAGCCTCAGCTCGCGCAGACAGCGCTCCGCCGCACTCGGTTGAATGACCAGCTCGGAATTCTACGCGCCGGCGAAGCGTCCGCTCAAGCGGCTCGGCTGCGTATCGACAACCTGCTCGCCAAGATCGAGGATACAAGAAGAGGCGAATTCACGTCCTATTTGTTGCGACCGGTCACCGGCATCTATTCGTATCGGACATGGTCTAACGTGCCGGGCGATGTTCCGGACACGATCCGGCGTATCCGCGATCTCGTGACCGATTGGTGGCAGGGCGCTCGGGATCGGGGAGCGGTGAGGCAGGTTGGACTTGAGGCCGCGCTGCTTTTCGTTGCGCTGTGTCTTATCGGGAGGCGCGGTGCGCGCAGGTTCCGCGACTGGCAAGGTCCCGGCGAGTTGTCATTCTGGCGGCGCGCATCTTCGGCGGCTGGCGTGGTCCTGTTCCGGGCCCTGCCGGTCGCCGTTCCGGTGGTCTTTGCCTATGCCATGATTGCGGCGGAACAGCCGCTCCCCTATCGGCTGAGCTGGCTGTTTTACCTCGCTGCAGAATCAATCGTCATTGTGTTCACGGTGGCCGCGCTGGTGACCACGGTGTTCGCACCGAGAGCCTCGCGCTGGCGGCTCGTTGCGGTATCCGATGCGGTTGCTGTGCGCATCTGTGGTCTCGTGATTCTGCTGGCATTCGTCTACAGCTTTGCCGCACTGCTCTACTCAATGACGCTCCTGGTGCGCGCGCCATTCGAACTGACGATGGCGGTCGCACTGCCATCGAGCCTGCTTTTGGTTGGCCTTGTGGTCGCCATTCTTCGCACCCCCATGGGAGAGGAGAATTCAGCGGGAGCGTCGGTTATGCTTTTCCCTACGATCCGGTCGCTGGTATGGATCATCGTCTCCGCGATCGTCCTGTGCGCGCTGACAGGTTATTTGGCTCTGGCCAATTTCCTCGCTCAGCAGTTGGTTGTAACCGGGCTGATCCTGACCTTGGTCTATCTGATGCTCGTCTGGGTTGACGGTTTCGCGCAGTGCATAAGCGACGATAGTGCCGTCTTGGGACGGTGGCTTGGCGAGCACGGTAAGCTTGATCAGGGACGTCGCGAGCAGCTCACGTTGCCGGTTAGCCTGCTACTGAAGCTGGCTGTCCTGATCGTGGCGGTGCCATTCATTATGCTGCAATGGGGCTATACACGGCCCGATATCGAGGAGTGGTATCGCGAGCTTTTCTTTGGTTTTCACATTGGCAATACACCGATGACATTGGGTGCCCTGGTGGCATCGATGATCGTTTTTGCTGTCGGCTACGCGGCGGCTCGTCTGTTCCAGGGATGGCTGGACATTCAGGTCTTGCAGGCCGCCGGGATCTCGGGTGGTGTCCGTCATTCCATTCGAACCGCGGTTGGCTATGTCGGGATCCTGATCGCCGCGCTGGTGGCGTTCTCCTATGCAGGCTTGAGTCTCTCCAGCCTCGCCATCGTTGCCGGCGCGTTCTCGATCGGCATCGGCTTCGGGCTGCAAAACGTCGTCAACAACTTTGTCTCCGGCCTCATCTTGCTGGTTGAACGTCCGGTCAGGGTCGGCGATCTGGTCGTGGTTGACGGAGAGGAAGGCTATGTGCGCAAGATCAGCGTGCGGTCCACTGAACTCGAGACATTCGACCGTGCCAATGTTCTCATCCCGAACTCGGCGTTTGTCGCAGAGAAAGTGAAAAACTGGACGCTTCATAATCATATTGCTCGCGTCGCGATCTCGGTCGGAACGGCGTATGACTGTGATCCGAATGACGTCAAGGATGTGCTCCTTCGGATTGCGCGCGAGAACCCGGAGGTGCTCCGTAGCCCTGAGCCGATCGTCGAGCTGACCGGATTCGGTAGCTCAAGCATAAACTTCGCGCTTTACGTCTTTATTGACATCAGTGACCTGGGTAAGACCGTGAGGGTCCGGACTGATCTGTCCATCGCAATTTTCGAAGCTTTTGCCGAGAGTGGAATCGGGATTCCGTTCACTCAGGCCGACGTCAGGATTTCCAACGTCGAGCAGGTGATTGCAGCGATCGCAACCTTCGCCCCGCAGCTCAAAGGTCACCGATCGAATTATGGCGAGCCTGCTCAACCAATGGTTTCCAAGCTGCGCTAGCTTGCGACGCAACGTTCCGGCTGTTGAGCATCTGCCGCATGGTGTGATGCTGCCTGACCCCATCGCGCAGGGGGCCGGACGGTTATCACCATCTTCGGATGACGCCTGCGCCACGCTCCGCGCACGGGCGGGGCCGGGGGCTTGACCCGGCCGGTTGTTCGCGGACGATTGGTCATTGCACGACCGGGAAGGGAACCGACATGGCGCCGAACGCAAAACGCGTATTCTACGTGAAATATCTGTCTTCGCCGCTTTACGCGCAAATTCTGGCACAGCGTCCGGACGTGCAACTCGACCGGCTTGAGAACGAAAGTTCAGACGATGTCGCGACGCCCATTCTGAACGCGGCGCATGTCTATCAGATTGGTGCGTCGCGGCAGGTTATCGCACCGCATTTCCAGGTGACTGACGCGTTGCTGAATCGCCTGCCGAATCTGGTTGCTGCGTCGTCGAATGGCGCAGGTTATGACACCGTGGACGTCGACGCCTGCACGCGGCGCGGCATCGCCGTGGTCAATCAGTCCGGTGGCAACAAGGAAGGTGTGGCGGAGCACGCTCTCGCGATGATGCTCACTCTGTCGAAGCGCATCATCGAGACTGATCGCCGGATGCGTGCTGGTCCCGACATTCCACGCAACCATTACATTGGTCGCGAGCTGTTGAACCGCACCACCGGAGTTCTGGGCATTGGCAACGTCGGCGGCCGTGTCGCCGAACTCTGCCGGGGGTTATTCAACATGCGGGTACTGGCCTACGATCCATATCTGACCTCCGAGCAAATCGCCGCGCGGGGGGCGGAGAAGGTAGAGCTTGACGATTTGCTGCGCCAGGCCGACTTCGTGTCCGTGCACTGCCCGCTGACCGTCCAGTCTCGCCGCATGATGGATGCGCGGGCGTTCGGGTTGATGCGACCGGATGCGTATTTCATAACCACCGCGCGCGGGTTCATCCACGATGAAGTGGCGCTGGCTGATGCGCTCGCGAACAAACGCATCGCGGGCGCCGGATTGGATGTGTGGGAAGACGAACCTCCGCCGCATGACCATCCTCTGCTGAAATTCGACAACGTACTGGTGAGCCCGCACACGGCTGGCGCGACCGCGGAATCGCGCGAGAACATGTCGCGTTTTGCTGCAGAGCAGGTGCTGGAGATTCTGGACGGAAAGCGCCCGCCGCGGCTGGTAAATCCGGAGGTGTGGCCGGCCTATTGCGAGCGCTTCGCGGCGATTATGGGATTCAGCCCAGACCGCTGAAGGTAGAGTGGGAGCCCGATGGCGTCGCGGTCCCCCGTCTCGCTGGCGATTGTGCTCGCTCTCTTTCGGTATGGTGCTCGTTGTCCGTGGTGCCTCCGGTCGCGTTCTTTGGCTTGCCGGCTGCGTGATCAATCATGCCCTCGGTTGCAACCGTCCTCTCAGCCATGGCCGCCCCGGCACCATGCTTCACGGCGTCGTTCGCCTGATGTCCCGGACCTTCAGGGTGATCCGTGTCCATCATTCTCGTTTCCCGTCTGCGACTCACGGGGCAGCGGGATGCGACCATGGCCCACCATGCGCGGTTTCGCGCGCACCGGGGCTTCGGCCCAGTGGCGAACCCTGGCAACCCTCGGGCGGACAGCGCGTGGCGGTGCTACGGGCGGGGCCGGCGGTCGAGCGCAATCCGCCGTCCTGCTCCCGGTGGCAATGGCATCCCCTCGCGCTGGCGAAGCACAGCGTCGATGGCAGCCCGTCTGTCGTCCGGAAACGGCGCCACCCGGCGTACTCGCATGTCAATATGCAGTGCTAGCAGTTCCTGTGTCGCGACGCGCTCGGCGGTCTCGGCGTGGAACATCTCGTGGAAATAGATCAGGCGCTTGTCATCTCGCGCCAGCACCTGGGCACCGACACGCAGCCTTTCGCCGACCAGCAGCTCGCGCTCGTAGACCGTGTGCGTCTCTACCGTGAAACAGGAATAGGGCGTCGTGCTGCGGTATGCTTGGCCGATGCCCAGAACGTCGTACAATGCGTCGGTTGCCAGATCGAAGGCGACAACATAGTACGCCAGATTCATGTGCCCGTTGGCGTCGATCCATTCAGGGCGTACCACACAGTCGGTTTCAGCAATGAAGCGGCTCACTGCCTCTGCCACCCGCGCCACAGCTGCTCTACGGTCGCCAGATACGTTTCGAGATCGCGATCTTCCGGCGCCACCAGCACGTGTTGCACGCCGACATCGCGATATGCTGCGAGCTTGTCGCACAATTCGCCGACATTCTCCGCGGTGCAGCCCACACGCAACGAGATCGTAAACGCCGGCTCCGGGCGCGTCGCACGCAACCGCTTTACCATCGCAGCCGCTTCGGCTGGCGCAACGCGGCTGCCATGCCAACCATCAAGCCGCAGCGCGCGCGTGACTGCGGCATCTGACGAGCCGCCAATCCAAACGGGAATCGGCGCGCAGGGCTGCGGCTGCATCCGCATCTCGTGCACGACCGCTGGAATCCACCGCGTCGGGAATGTTACGGGGTCCTCGCTCCAGACCGCGCGCATCAGTGCGAGGCCTTCATCCATGCGCCGGCCACGTTCGCGGAATGGCACGCCGAGGGCGTTGAATTCCGCCTCCATCCAGCCCACGCCCGCGCCGAGGATCAATCGACCCTGCGACAAGTTCTGCAGTGTCGCCAGCTCCTTTGCCAGGGGCAGCGGATGCCGCATCGGCAGCACCAGCACGCTGGTGCCCAACCTCACCCGTTGCGTACATGCTGCGGCCCAAGTCAGCGTCAGGATCGGATCCCAGAAATTCGGCGACGGCGGATAGGGGGCGCCCTTTGGCACGATGATGTGCTCGCTGACCCACACGTCGGCGAAGCCGAGCGCCTCGGCTTGCTCCGCGGCGCGGCGGATCGCATTCGGACCGGACTTGCGGCCGATATGAGGCAGATGAATACCGAGCAGCATGGTGGGTCTCCCCATGACAGATAGACTGACTTACTGCCGCAACGTCTGCTGGGACGGGCTCAGGTGCGCCGGCATCTGCAGCACCAGCAACAGCAATAAGAGCGACAGGGCGCACGCCAGCCAGTATGCGTTGTGCATGCCCGCGGCGACCAGGCCGATCAGCCGGTCGCGCTCCGCCGCGCCAAGCGCTGCACGCGATTGCGGTTCGAGCAGCCGGTTCATCTGCCCCACCGCATCCGGTGCGCGGGCCAGCAACGTGGCATTCAAAACGGCGCCGAACGACGCCGCTCCCAGCGCCTGGCCTATGAAGCGCAGGAACAGGCAGGATGAAGTGGCCGCGCCACGCTGTCGCCAGGGCACTGCGGCCTGGATCGACACAATGAACGCGGTGTTGCAGAGGCCCATTCCGACGCCCATCACGAGGGACCCCGCCGTGGCCCAGGACACGCCCCGTGTCGGCGTGAGCGTCACGAGTACGACCGACCCCGCAAGCAACGACAGCGAACCGAGAATTGCGCTCACGCGATAGCTGGTGCGGTCCATGAGCCGGCCGGCGAAAATGCTCGCGAGCGCCCAAGTCACGGACATCGCACCTAGCACCAGCCCGGCGACAATCGGCGTGCCGCCCAACGCGCCTTGTACGTAGGACGGCAGGAACGCTGATACGCCCATCATCACCGCGCCAGCCAGCCCGCCGCCGAGGCTGCCAACCACGATCACCCGATCTCGCCACAGCTCCAACGGCAGCATCGGCTCGCGCGTGTGCGCCTCCTGCGCCAGCAGCGCAACGAGCAACACCATGCCCAGTGCGCCGGCACCGATCGCGATGCCGCGCGGTAACGAGGCACCCTGCACCAGCAGCACCATGAACGACACGATTGCCAGCATCATCAGGAGCGAGCCCAGGTAGTCCACCTGATGCGAACGTTTCTCGATCTGCTCGTGCAGAAACACGGAGATCATCGTCAATGCCGCCGCGCCAACCGGTAGGTTGACCCAGAACACGGTCTCCCAGCCGACATGCTCCACCAGAAAAGCACCGAGTGACGGTCCTGCCACCGCGGCGACGCCGAACACGGACGAGATGAGGCCCTGAACCCGCGCCCGCTCCGATGGCGAGTAGATGTCGCCGCAGATCGTCATCGCAATCGGTTGTACGCCGCCGGCGCCAAAGCCTTGCAGCGTGCGGAATAAAATCAGCCACAGCATGTTCGGTGCGAACCCGCACAGCGTGGATCCGACCAGGAACAAGCCGGCGCCGGCGTGAAACATGCGCTTGCGGCCGTAGATGTCGGCAAGGCGGCCGTAGATCGGAATCGCAACAGCCTGGCTGAGCAGGTAGACCGCGAACACCCACGAGAACATATTGAAGCCGCCCAGGTCGGCGATGATCGTGGGCATGGCGGTCGCAACGATCGTGCTCTCCACTGCAGCCATGAATGTCGCCATAACGCAAGCGGCCAGCACGAGCGATCGCCGTGCCGCCACTTGCGGGGTGTGAATGACGCCGGGCGTTGTAGCGGCGGCATAGGGCTGAGCGGCATTGGTCTGCCGAGCGATCGGGACATCGGGAGGCATCGGCGCCTCTTGTCACGCGGCAGCGGCGGTGACAACCACCGCGGTCGCAACCCAGGGCGGACGATTATTTGTGCGGCATGGGCGCACCGGAGAGCGCCAGCCCCCTAGCGGCCAACGCGATGCCGCGACGACGCTGGCTCGACGGGCCAGTGGACCGCGGTTTCGTGCGCTCGCAACCGTCGCGGCACCGGTTGCGGATGTGCTCGTCGGGGGATCCGCGTCACCTACGCGGGCGCGGCGCGCGGTCGGCGCCCTGCAGCATGCGGACGGTCTCGTCGGGCTGCCGGCGCCATCGCCAACCGTTGCCGCCGGAGCGCGGCCCATTCCTCCTTGCCCCGATCGTCTCGGCCAAGCCTGTCCTGCGTCCGTACACTGGCAGACCAATTACAAGTTCCGATATCGCTCGCTCGCGACGCGGCACGCGGTCGCAAAGATGCGGACAGGGTTCGCAACATCGGCATCGGCGTGGATCAGCCGCGACCACGCCTCCCGAAACGCGGACGGCTAGGTCGGGGTCACTCAGCCGCCAGCTTCTCCGCCTCTTTCTGCTCCTTGAGCTCCGCCGCTTTCGCTTCGACCAGCTCAACGATGTGCTCCACCATGTCGACGGCCGCGATCGTGTGGTCCGTTCTGCCCGCGCGATAGATCATGTGCCGTCCGGCGCCGCCGCCGGTGACCCCAAGATCGGTCATCAGCGCCTCGCCGGGCCCGTTCACCACGCAGCCTATGATGGAAAGCGTGAGCGGTGTCTCGATATGCGCCAGCCGGTCCTCCAGCGTGCGCACCGTTTCAATCACGTTGAACCCCTGCCGCGCGCACGACGGACAGGAGATCACCTTCACGCCACGATGGCGCAGCCCCAGCGCCTTGAGCAGGTCCCAACCGACCCGCACTTCCTCCTCCGGCTCATCGGACAGCGATACACGTAGTGTATCGCCAATGCCGGCCCACAAGAGCGATCCCAGGCCGATCGAGGACTTTACGGTGCCCATGCGGCGGCCACCTGCCTCGGTGATGCCGATGTGCAGAGGATGGTCGCAGACTTCAGCAAGTTGCTGATACGCTGCTACCGCAAGGAAAACATCCGACGCTTTCACACTGATCTTGAAGTCGTGGAAACCATGCTGCTGCAGGATGTTGGCGTGATATTGCGCGCTCTCCACCAGCGCCTCGGGGTTCGGCTCACCGTATTTTTCCAGCAGGTGCTTTTCCAACGAGCCGGCATTCACCCCGATGCGCATGGAACATCCGTGGTCTCGTGCTGCCTTGATGACCTCCTTCACGCGCTCGTCGCTGCCAATGTTGCCAGGGTTGATGCGCAGGCAGGCGGCACCGCTGTCGGCCGCCTCGATCGCGCGTTTGTAGTGGAAATGGATGTCTGCAACGATGGGCACGTCCACTTCGCGGACGATGTCCTTCAGCGCCAGCGCGCTTTCGCGGTCGGGACACGAAACGCGAACGATATCGACGCCCGCCACCTCCGCGCGGCGGATCTGCGCGACGGTGCCCTCGACATCGGTCGTTAACGTGTTGGTCATCGTCTGCACGGAGATCGGCGCGCCGTCGCCGACCGGCACTTTGCCGACATAGACGCGGCGGGACTTCCGCCGGACGATCTCCTGATACGGCCGATAGCTCATCGAATTCCTCTCTGTGTTGCCCGGAGCGGCAGCCCGGCCTCCGCAGGCCCGCTGGCTTTAGAATGGGGTTTCAGGACGCGCGTGGCTACTGCTCGTTGGTCCGCAGGCTGGCCGGTTGCACCGAACTGGCGGCCGCCCCGACCAGCTTTCCCTCCCTGATGAGGTCCGGATTAAGCGGAAGATTGCGCCGTACCGCGCCGGAGGTGCCGAGTACGGCCGAGGCAATGCCGTCCACCACCAGCACCGTGCCGCCCGCGTTGCCGGTGGTCAGTACCAGGCCGGCATGTTGTGGCACGGTCCAGGCCTCGCCCGCGTGCAGGGTGCGGTTCAGCAGAATGCTGCCGTCGGCATCACGCACTTCCAGCCAAGCATCCGCCGTTGCCTGGATTTCGATTTGGTCCGCCGGTGTGCGGCCCGACTGCGCGGCCGGGACCGGAGGTATTGGCGCCGCCGCTGCCGAGGTAGGCGACACCGACGGCACGGGCGGGGCCGCATCCAGAGCGCCCGGACCGGGCGCCGGGGCCGGGACGATGCTCGCCAGCGGTGCCGGGGGCACAGAGGCCGAAGTTGCGGACGTGGCGACAGGCGGTGCGGTCGCGGAAGGAGGTGGTGCGCCCGCCAGAGAAGCGACGCTGGCTGGTGTTCCAATCGCAACGTCCGGCACGGATTTCGCCGCTGTCATCGGCGGTGTCGCGACTGGGGCAGCCTGCTGCGCAAGCGGGGCCAGATGCTCGGGCACGGGTATCACTGTCTCGGCGGGCAGCATGCCTTCGCCGGACAGGCGGTACCATCCGGCATAGGCACCAACGGCCAGCACAACCCCAAGCAGGATCAGGGCGCCGGCGGGCACGCCACGTTCGGGGAGAGGTACCGGGAAGGCGAGTTCGGTCTGCCGGTTCACTTCGGCAGCCTCTGCCTTGAAACGGCGCGCGATCTCGTCCGGATCCAATCCAAGTGCCGCGGCATAGGCCCGCAGAAAAGCCACCGCATAGGCATAGCTCGGCAAAAGGTCGATACGACCGGCCTCCAGCGCTTCAAGATGCGGCTGGCGTATCCGCAATTCGACCGCAACCATTTCGATCCGCCGCCCGAGGCGTTCGCGCGCCGCCCGAAGATCATTCCCTGCGCGCGGCGCCGCAGGCGTGTGGATCGTCTCCTGCGTCGTTACGGACATCATGCTGTGGCTATCCACGAGCTTCGAGCTGCGATCCTGTGCACGGTCGCCCGGTTCCCCGCGACCCGATCCGATCGGTAAGAAGCGCGTCACACAACGAGTTTGGAGCCGTTGGGCGACCGCAGATTTCATACTCAACGGATGCGTTCATGCCAACTACCCTACACTGACTCCATTCACGCTCGCAGTCGAATGCTGTTTGCAGGATTGAGGGAAATGATCTTTATTTTTCACTAAAGCTGCGGTACGGACGCCATGCCAACTCGCAGCGGCGCGTTATTGCAGCGTTATACCGGCACGCCGTGCTCGCGCGCCCACGCTGCGATCGGCTCCCGTAGGCTCGGCACGCCGGCGCCACCGCGCCGGATCGAGGCCAGAACTGGACGAAATGCGGTAAGGTCCAGCTCGGCAAGCAGCGCCTTGATCGGCAGCACTGCCGCAGCGGGCATCGACAGCGTGGTAAGACCGAGCCCGACGAGTGTCAGAGCTTCCAACGGCCGAGATGCCGCCTCGCCACACAACGATACCGGCACCCCGGTTCCGCCGCGCGCCGCGCGCGCTGTCTTGAGCACTTGTTCCAGCAGGTCCAGAACGGGCTCCGACAGCAGGTCATAACGTCCGTACAAGGATGAGGTGCCGCGGTCCGCGGCGTACAGGAATTGCATCAAATCGTTCGAGCCGATCGAGATGAAGTCTGCTTCCTTCAGCAGCTCGGAAAGCTGCCACATCAATGCCGGCACCTCGAGCATAGTGCCGATCTCTAATTTTTCCGGCGCCGGGCGGACACGGCGCGCCTCGGCAAGAAGCAATGTCCGCGCTGCGCGGAACTCCGATACCGTCGCCACCATCGGGAACATGACGGACAGATTGCGCCCGGCGGCGGCGAGCAGCAGGGCGCGCAACTGCCGGCGCAGCAGCGCCGGGCGATCCAGGCCGATCCGCAGGCTGCGCCAGCCCATCGCGGGATTGTCTTCCTGGGTCACGGTCCCCGGAAGGAGCTTATCGGCACCCAGATCGAGAGTCCGAAACAAAACCGGTCGCCCAGCTGCTGAGTCCATAGCTCGAGAGTATATTGCAGCTTGTTCTGCAACGTCCGCCACCGCGCCACGCGCCAGCATTGCGATTTCAGTACGAAACAATCCGATGCCGTCGGCACCTACAGTGTTGAGCTGGGCCAACTCGAGGCTCAACCCAACGTTCAGCATCAGCTTCACCGGCTGCCCGTCTGCGGTCCTGCCGGGGCGGTCGCGCAGAACGGCCCAGCCGGCGTGCTGCGCGCTCTGACTTTCAAGTGCGCGCAGATAAACCTGGCGAACCTCTGCCTCGGGGCGGAGCACGAGTTGGCCATCATCTGCGTCAATCACCGCCTCGTTGCCCGGCTCGGCCGTGTCTAGCATGCCGCGCGTGCCGCCAACTGCCGGCAGAGCGAGCGCGCGCGCCAGAATGGCCGCGTGCCCCGAGGGACTGGCCTCCTCGACAGCGATGCCGACGATGCCGCGGCTGTGCCAGTCGAGCAGTTC
>Ga0123356_10003160_pt1 | contig 17324 bp, 12 predicted proteins | sample TergutEmb28metaG_2_FD_92546 | JGI IMG/M metagenome (GOLD analysis project Ga0123356, IMG submission 92546) | Embiratermes neotenicus P3 segment gut microbial communities from Petit-Saut dam, French Guiana - Emb289 P3 | ecosystem: Host-associated > Arthropoda: Insects > Digestive system > Gut ...
GCGAAGAACTGCATCGGCAGCATCGGGTCCTTGCTGCGCAACTCGAACATGACGAACGAGATCACGAGCGCGACCCCGGCGGCGAGCGAGATCAGGACCTCGATTGCGGTCCAGCCGATCGTCTGGGCGCGAATCAGTCCGAAGATCAGCCCGAACAGGCCCGTCGAGGCGAGTCCGAGGCCGAGGATGTCGAGCCCGCGCTCGGGCCCATGGCTCTCCTCCAGCCGGCGGCTCGCGGTGGCGACCAGCACGACCCCGACGGGGACGTTGATCCAGAAGATCCAGTGCCAGGAGGCGGCCTCGATCATGGCTCCGCCGACCAGCGGTCCGAGCGCGACGGCGATCCCGCTGATCCCCGACCAGACTCCCAGCGCGATCCCGCGCTGCTGCGGCGGGAACGCATCGGCCAGCAACGTCAGGGTCAGCGGCGTGACGATCGCGCCGCCGATTCCCTGCAGCGCGCGCGCCGTAATCAGCAGCCCGGTGCTCGGCGCCAGCGCCGCGGCGGCGGAGGACGCCGTGAACAGCGCGATCCCGGCGATGAACATCCGCTTGCGACCGAAGCGATCGCCGAGCGCCGCGCCCGTCAGCAGCAGCACTGCGTAGGACAGCACGTACCCGTTGACGATCCACTCGAGCGACTGGATCGAGGCACCGAGCGAGCGGTGGATGGTCGGCAGCGCAACGCTGACGACGAGGTTGTCGAGCACCACCATGAACAGCCCGACCGAGACGATTCCGAGTGTCCATCCCTGGTTCGTTTTCTTAGACATGACGATCCCTTCGACAAACTTAGTGAGCACTAACTATGCATGATCTTAGTAGTGACTAATCATTTGTCAAGGGGCCTCGCCGAACTTTTCTCCGGCAGCGACATATGCGAACATATGTTCGCGCCATGACGTACGTCGAACTCCACTGCCACTCGGCCTTCTCGTTCCTCGATGGCGCCTCGCTGCCGGACGAACTCGTCGCGACCGCGCTGGAGCTCGGGTACGGGGCGATGGCGCTGACCGACCACAACTCCGTCTCCGGTTCGATGGAGTTCGCGGTTGCCGCCGCGGGAATGGGGTTGCGCGCGATCCACGGCGCCGAGCTCGACCTCGACGATGGTCGCCACCTGACCCTGCTGGTGCGAGACGCGACCGGCTGGTCGAACCTCTGCCGTCTGCTCACTCGCGCGCACGCGCGCACGCGGGACCGGCCCGGACCGCCGTCGCAGGCGAGCGTCTCCGTCGACGATGTCCTTGACCGCGCGACCGGGCTCGTCTGTCTGAGTGGCTGCGCGTCGCGTGGGGTCGGTGACGAACCGACGCTGCGACGGCTGCGCGACGCATTCGGACCCGAGCATCTGCGGATCGAGCTGCAGCGACCGTATCTGCGCGACGATCGCGCGCGGAACAGGCGTCTGTCGCGGCTGGCGCGACGGCTGCAGGTGGCGTGCGTGGCGACCGGCAACGTTCACGCCCACGCTCGCTCGCGGGCGCCACTCCAGGACGCGCTTGTGGCGGTTCGCGTGCACTCGACGCTCGACGCTTCAGAGCCCGAGCGCCGTGGGAACTTCAGTCACGTGCTGGCGTCGCCGGCGGCGATGGCCGCCCGCTTCCCCGAGTATCCGCAGGCGGTCGCCGAGAGCGTCACGCTGGCCGAGTCGCTGCAGTTCGACGTGCGTAGCGATCTCGGGTATCGCTACCCGGGCGCGGAGGACACGACCTCGATGCGGCGGCTCGCCGAGCTGTGCGGCGACCGCTTGCACGAGCGCTATTCCTCCGGCCGGGGCGCCGCCGCCGCCCGCCTCGACCAGGAGCTGCGGATCATCGAGAGGCTGGACCTCGCCGGCTTCTTCCTGCTGCACCACGACATGCTCGAGCTCGCCCGGGAGGTTGCCGTCGAGGTGCGAGGACCGGATACGGCCAGGTCGCTGTTGCCGCCGGGCCGAGGGCGTGGTTCCAGCGTCTCCTCGATCGTCTGCTATCTGACCGGCCTCTCGCACATCGACCCGATCGCCAACGAGCTGCTGATCGGGCGCTTCCTCAACGAGGAGCTGACGGCGCTGCCGGACATCGACCTGGACTTCCCTCGCGACATCCGCGAGGTCCTGATCCCGCGCGTGCACGAGCGCTACGGTGACGACCGCTCGGCGCTGGTGGCGGCCTTTCCGACGTATCGGGCGCGCGGGGCGATCCGCGAGCTGGGCAAGGCGCTGGGCCTGCCGCCGGGCGAGATCGAGCGGGTCGCGCGGGGCAGCGAGGGGTGGGACGCCCACCACGTCGGCAGGGACATCGAGAGTGCGCTGGGCGGTGGTGGTGCCGGCACTGGCCCGCTAGCCAGTGCCGGCAAACAGGCGCCCGCGGATCCCAGATGGCGCAGCGGTCGCTGGCGGTGGCTTGCCCTGCTCGCCGCCGAAGCTCACGGGCTGCCGCGCCATCTCTCCCAGCACTCCGGGGGGATGGTGATCTCGACCCAGCCGCTGGTCGATTGCTGCCCGATCGTGCCGGCGGCGATGGAGGGCCGGCAGATCGTCCAGTGGGACAAGGACTCATGCGCGGACGCGAGGTTTCTGAAGATCGACCTGCTGGGGCTGGGGATGCTGTCCGCGGTCGAGCGCTGCGTCGAGCTGATCGCCCGCACGCGAGGGGAGCGGGTCGACCTCGCGACGATCCCGTATGACGACGACGCGACCTACGACTGCATCCAGAGCGCCGACACGACCGGGGTGTTCCAGATCGAGAGCCGCGCGCAGATACAGTCGCTGCGCCGGACGCGACCGGAGACCCTGCAGGACATCACGATCCAGGTGGCGATCGTCAGGCCCGGGCCGATCCAGGGGGGTGCCGTCAATCCCTATATCGAGCGCCGCCAGCGACTGCGGGTCGATCCCGGCTATCAGATTCCCTACGAGCACCCGTCGCTCGAACCAGTGCTGCGCGAGACGCTCGGGGCGATCATCTTCCAGGATCAGGTGCTGGAGGTCGCGATCGCGTTCGCGGGCTTCTCCGCTGGGGAGGCCGAGAGCCTGCGGCGGGCGATGAGCCGGAAGCGTTCGGGGGCGGCGATCGAGGCCCACCACCGGCGGTTCGTCGAAGGCGCGACGGCGCTGCACGGGGTCGACGAGGCGACCGCCGAGCGCGTCTTTCAGATGGTCCAGGGGTTCTCGGGGTTCGGCTTCCCCAAGGCGCACGGGGCGGCGTTCGGTCTGCTCGCCTACCAGTCGACCTGGTTGCGGGTCCACTACGGGCCCGAGTTCCTGTGCTCGCTGATGAACGAGCAGCCGATGGGCTTCTATCCGCCCGACGCGCTCGTGCACGAGGCGCAGCGACGGGGGATCGAGGTGCACGCACCCGATGTCAACTCAAGCGAAGTCGAGTGCGATCTCGGCGAGCGAGGCGACGTGCGGGTCGGTCTCGCGTATGTCCGCGGGGCGCGCCGTGAGGAGATCGAGGGGCTGGTGGCGGCTCGCAAGCGGGCGGGGCCGTTCCGCAGCCTGTCCGAACTGGCGTCACGTGCCGGGGCGGGGACGCCGGCGCTCGAGCTGCTGGCGTGGTCTGGTGCCTGTGATTCGCTGGCCGGTGCCGGCGGCGGCGCCTCTCCTCGCCGGCTTGCCCTCTGGCAGCTCGGCGTCGCGGCCTCCGGACACGGCGTGCGCGGCGGCGTCCAGCTGACGCTGCCACTGGAGCTTCCGGCGCCTCCACGGCTGCGCGACCTCTCGGGGTGGCAGGCGATGCTGGCCGACTACGAGACGGCCGGGCTGACGGTCGACTCCCATCCGATCGCGCTGCTGCGCGAGCGGCTGCCTGGGGGCACCGTCCACAGTGGCCAACTCGAGCAGCTGCGACACGGGAGCCGGGTGCGGGTGGGTGGGCTGGTGGTTGCCAGGCAGCGACCGGGGACCGCCGGAGGAGTCGTCTTCATCCTGCTCGAGGACGAGCATGGGGTGATCAACCTGATCGTGCCGCCCAGGGTGTACGAGCGGCACCGCCTGATGGTGCGAACCGAGCCGCTGCTGCTGGTGGAGGGCAAGCTCGAGCGGTTCGCAAAGGCGGGCGGGGCGATCAACGTCCTGGTCGACAGGGTCGGGCAGGTCTCGGCGCCCGACCGGGTGCTCGCCCAGATCAAGGACTTCTCGCTGCTCGACGACCAGGTCCGGACGGCGCTCGAAGCCGAGCGCGCGGCAGATCAAACGGCGAGTCGCGACGCCGACGACTTCAGGTCGGTCGCGCCGCCGGTGATGAGCTTCGCGGCCGGGCGACGGCGGTGATCCGATTCGATACATGGGACAGATCTGCAGCGTCGCGGAATCGTGGTAGTGTTTGGAATTGGTTGCGACCACCACTGAAATAGGCGGTCTTTCGGAGGTGTGAGGTGAAGGCGAGGGTTCGAAGAAGAGCCGCCCTCATGGGCGGCGGGGTAACTGCTGCGGTTGTACTGGCGGTCGGAGCGCTGCTGCTGGTTGGTTCCGCGTCCGGGGCCGGTGGTCCCAGTGTCGATTGGCCTTACTGGGGCGGTACGACCCAGAACACGCACTACGCGAACATCAACCAGATCAACACGACCAACGTCAGCAAGCTTGGCGTTGCGTTCACGCTCTCGGCCGGGCCAAACCAGGTTGGTTGGGAGACTGATCCTCAGGAGATCAACGGCGTTCTCTACTACACGACGCCGACCGATCAGGTGTTGGCGGTCAACGCGACCAATGGCAAGAAGAAGTGGGAGTACACCCCGAAGGTGAACTTCTTCCTGGCGATCGCCGGCGGCGGCGGCGGCGCGCCATCGAGCAGGGGGGTCACGATCGCGAATGGCAAGGTCTATGACCTGACGTTCGATGACCAGTTGATCGCGCTACAGCAGTCAACCGGCGAGGTGCTGTGGCACCGGACGATCGCCAGCGCGAAATCGGGCGTCTCCGAGTCCTCGCCCGGGGTCATCTGGCACGGCGAGTACATCGTCGGCGGCGCCGAGAGCGACGCCGGCATCCGCGGTTCGGTTCAGGCTTTCAACGCCAACAACGGCAAGCTGATGTGGCGGACGTATCTGGTGCCGAAGCCGGGCCATGGCTGGATGCCGAAGACCGGCGACCACGGCGGCGGCGATGTCTGGATGCCGCCGACGGTCGACACGACCACCGGCACCGTGTTCGTCGGCACCGGCAACCCCAGTCCCGACTACGACGTGAAGGTGCGGCCTGGTTGTGACCCGTGGGTCGACGCAACGGTTGCGATCGACGCCACCACGGGGAAGATCAAGTGGGCCCATTCCGAGGTCTGCAACGACGGGTGGGACTACGACACCCACCAGGCACCTGCGCTGTTTACGATCACACAGAATGGGCAGACGGTGCCGGTGGTCGGCCAGGGCAACAAGTCCGGCTTCTACTCGATCATCAACGAGGCGACCGGGAAGCTGATCGCCAGATCGCCGTACCTGTCGGCGTACACCAGGCCGCATCGCTATGCGACCCCCAAGGGCGTGAAGATCTGCCCGGGCTTCCTGGGCGGCATGGAGTACTCGCCGCCGACGGTCGATGCGCAGACCGGCTTCGTCTACGCGCAGGTGCTGAACGAATGCGGCACCTACTCGCTGCAGCCGTCCAAGCAGACGGCTACCCACTCGACCGGGCAGCCCGACTTCGGCGGTTCCTTCACGCCGGACCTGAAAGGCCAGACCGGATCGATCGCGGCGGTCAGTGATACGACCGGCAAGCTCATGTGGAAGACGAAGCTGCCGCTCCCGGCCGAGGGTGGCGCGATGAGCACCTCCGGCGGGTTGGTGTTCTTCGGCGACGGATCTTCTCTGGGTGAGAAGGTCCCTGCTGGGGGTTTCTATGCGGCGGACGCCAAGACCGGCAAGATCTTGTGGCATGCCAACCTGGGCGTGCCGATCGGAGCGGCGCCGATGACCTACGAGGTCAACGGCGTCCAGTACGTCGCGCTGGCGGCCGACAGTGATCTCGTCGTGTTCAAGCTTGGTGGTACGAAGATCACGAAGCTGAAGCCGGCGGTGCCGGCGGCCACGACTCCGGCGCGCCAGTTGCCGAAGCTCGGCACTTTCAAGAAGGTCGGCACCGACGAGTACGTCAAGGCCTCGACAAAGCAGGTCGTGTACAAGCTCACCGCCGGCGTCAAGGGCAAGAACGCCGGGTTCAACTTCGACGGTTACTACGGTGGTCAGGCGAACTTCGAGGTGCCGAAGGGCTGGTCGGTGACATTCGAGTTCACCAACGCCTCGGGTGTCCCCCACAGCCTGATGATCACCAAGACGTTGAAGTCCCCGCCGACGGCGATCATCAACCCGCTGGGCGCGCCCCAGCAGGCGCCGGTGGCGAACCCGAAGGTTGGGCTCAGGAGTGGCCAGGGTATGGATGTGGTCAGCTACACCACAACACAGAACGCGACGTACTACCTGGTGTGCGGCGTCGTCGGCCACCTGAAGGCGGGAATGTGGGATCGGATGACGGTCTCAGGCTCGATCAAGACCCCGAAGATCGTGGTTGGCAAGCCAACCAAGAAGTTGCCGTAACGATGCGCGGCTCGGAGACACGCGGTAGGCTGGTTGCGATGCGTTGTCGCCGAGCCGTTCTCGCGCTGTGCGTTGCTGCCGTCGCGTCCCTGGGCGCGGTGGCAGCGGCGACGGCGACCACCGGGCCGGGCTACCTATTGAAGAACCCCGGGTTCAAGGTGACGCACAGGCTCGCCAAGCCGTTCGTCGGCGTGTTCAAGTTCAATCGCGCAGGCTCAAGCTCGAAGATGGTGAACGCGTCGATGTTCGCGGACTTCACCAACCAGCCGCCGGAGGATTTCATGATCGGTCAGATCCAGGTCTATGCCTATGACCGGAGCGGTCAGGAGGGTGACTGGGTCGGGACGATGTACAACTGGCACTGGACGGGCAAGCAGATGGAGATGGAGCTGGTCGGGTTCGGCGGTTCGCCGGTGCTGGGTTACATGGTGCTGAAGGCACGGGACGGTGGCAAGCATCTGGTCGGTTCGCTGGTGACCAGAGCCGACAACCAGCACTATTCGGTCGCGTTCACGCGCACGAAGCTGCAGGCACCCACGCTCAAGGGCTACTGATACCCGGGCTGAGGTTGGCCGGCAGCGGAGGAGCCGCCCCCCACGGCCGAGGAGGCGCGCGCTGACCACGACCCGTCAGCGGGATGTCAGCCGCTCGTCAGCGCCCTCGGTTTTCTGAATGCATGACGATTCACAGCTTCGGGCTTGCCCGGGCCGCGGTGGTGGCGATCGCCGTTGCAATGTCGCTCGGCGCGGGCGTTTCCGCCGCCCAGGCGGCCATCACCACCTCGGAGATCACGAGCCCCGCGGACGGGACGTTGATGTTCAACAACGGGGACACCGATCCAAGTAAGTCGTTCACCGTCACCGGCACGACCGATGGGACCAGCGCCGACGGGGACGCGGTCGACATCGTCTGCTACCACGGCGGGACCGCGTTTCGGGCCAGATCCGGACAGATCGTCTCCTATGACGGCCCGAACGGCGCCGGCATCCCGGTGGGTGCCGACGGGAGCTTCTCGACCTCGGTGCCGAGGGCGAACTTTGACCGCAACAGCTGCGAGCTGCTCGCCGTCCCGCATGGCACGACGCCGAGCAATCCCGCGGGCCTGGCCGGGCCGCGGGTTGGGTTCAGCTACTTCTTCACCTTCTCGAACATCAATGGCAGCGCAACCCATGACGACTTCGAGTTCAACGAGCAAACGGCGACCGCCGAAGCGGGCGTCGACTCGATCGATGACTGCGGCCCGTTCGCCGCGCCCGTAGATGGGACCCCGGCGCTGAACGTCGGCCCGCGCTTCCTCGACTGTGTGGGGGATTTCTACAACTCACAGAAGGACTTCCGGGTTGGCAACGACCTCAGCCAAGGGGAGATCCAGGTCGACGCGCACAACGCCTACGGCGCCACCTCCGCCGCCCACATCGACGCCAGCATCTCGGGCCAGCCGCCGCTGACCGCGTCGTTGGACAGGTTCGATCCGGCGACCGGGGATGCCCAGACGACCGAGTCCGAGCCGCTCGTGGAGTGCTCTCCGAACCCCACCAACGACTACGCGCCGACCAGTGGCGAGTGCACGTCCTTTGTCTCCTCGGGCGTCTCCGTCACGCGGGTGACGTCGTTCACCGGCGGGGGGCGGGTCCAGACGGTCAGCGACACCTTCACAAGCACCGATGGCCGCACACACGCGCTCGACCTGCAGTACGAAGACGACCTCAACTCCGCCGCGGCGGGATGGCAGCTTCCCGGCGACACCGGGTTCAGTCAGCACAACACGAACGACAGCGCTCCGGCCCCGCCGACGAGCCCAGGAACCGTGTATGCGATCTACGACACCGCCCAGTCGCCCAGCCTGGCCGACCCCGTCGCCGCACTGACGTTCGACAGCCCCTACACGAACGCGCAGTTCGACGACACGCTGTGGCCCCACCAGGTCTCGGCGCTGTTCGCGTATACGCGCACGGTGCCCGCGGGAGGGTCGACCACCATCACCTGGAGCTATGCGACCGGGACGACCCTCGCCGAGGTGCAGGCGGACGCTGCCGCCGCACGGGCCGCGATTGCGCCGACCGTTCCGGCACCGGCACCGAAGGTGACGCCGGCGCACGCGCGGAAGACCTCGACGGTGAGGATCTCGCATGTCAGGCTGCGCGAGCACCCGAAGACCGAGCTCAGCTTCAAGCTCTCACGCCGAGCCAATGTTCGACTGGTGCTGCAGGCCCGGGTCCGCGGCCACCTCGTGCAACTCGCGGTCAAGACGATGCGAGCCAGGCGGGGCGCCAACAACTTCGCCGTCAGCGCGCGCTGGCACGCGATGCTCAGGCCTCACCGCGCGATGCGGATCCTCCTTCAGCTCAAGCCAGGCAGGACGTGGGTGACCGAGAGGACGATGAAGCTGACCGTGCGGGGTGAGAGACCGCGAGAGCGGAGGGTGGGGGGTTGATGTATCAATCGCCGGTCTCGCTCGCCGAGACACCGTTCGCTCGGTCGAGGAGCTCGATCAGCTCGGCGCGGGCGCGGGCGACGCGCGAGCGGATCGTTCCCGGCGGGCACCCGCAGATCGTCGCCGTCTCCTGATAGGAGAGGCGGAACAGCTGCGTCAGCACGAACGCGGCGCGACGGTCAGGCTCGAGCTCGCCCAGCAGCGACATGGTCGCGGCGGTCTCGGGATCCGGCGCGGTCGCTGGGGAGACGCCGGCCGCCGCGGTGAGGTCGTGGTCGCGGCGGCGCCGGCGTGTTCGATGACGGAGTTCGTCGGCGCAGACGTTGCGCGCAATCGAAAGGATCCAGGTGCGCACGGATGCGTCGCCCCGGTAGCGCCGAAGTGCCCGGAGTGCCCGCGCGAACGTCTCCTGCGTGAGATCGTCGGCCGTGTCGCGGTCGACGAGCAGCGAGCAGAAACGCCACACGTCCGCATACGAGGCTCGCACAAGCGCCTCCGTGGCCCTGCTGTCTCCGTAGCGCGCCGCCTTGGCGATCTGCTCGATCTCATTCATCGCTGCGATCAGGAACTTTCGCAGGTGCTCGCGCGACTGACGTATTTGTGAACTGTGATGACGCGCGCCAGGAGATCTCCGCCGCGGTCGACGGCGAGGCATCAGCCGGCGATTCCGAGGCGCTGCGCGAACACCTCGCCGGCTGTGCCGACTGCCGGGCCTGGCAGGAGCGCGTCCATCAGCTGACGCGACACGTCCGTCTCGGCACGGACGTGAGGGTGCCCGACCGCACCGACGAGCTCCTCGCCGAGCTGACAGGCGACCGCGTGAGCGGCAACGGCGCGACGAGGGCGCCGTTCGCGGCCGAGTTCTGGCGCAGCCCGCTGCGAGGTCCGTGGTTGACCTCCGCCCTTGGCCTGGTGCTGCTGTGCGGTCTTCCGATCGTGATGATCACCGGGCTCCTGTCGAATGCCTCGTACAACCCGCGGATCGGCAACGTCGGGCTTCAGGGTCGTGGCATCAGCCCGTTGGACTTCTACCTGTTCACCTGGCCGACGGAGCCGCACTGGCTGTACGCCGTGACCCAGGGGATCCACATCTCGCTCGGACTGGCGCTGATCCCGGTCGTGCTGGTCAAGCAGTGGTCGGTGCTGCCGCGGCTGTTCAGCTGGCCCCCGTTCCGCAGCCCGGCGCACGCGCTCGAACGAATCAGCCTGATCTTCCTCGTCGGCGGGATCATGTTCGAGATCGTCACCGGGGTCCTGTTCATCGAGTACTACTCCCCGTTCAGGTTCGATTTCACGGCCGCGCACTACTACGGGGCGTGGGTCTTCTTCGGCGCGTTCCTGCTGCACGCGGGCCTCAAGCTCCCGACGATGCGCGCGTCGCTGGCGGTCGGCCGCGAGCTGGCACCGCTGCGAGCCGGGCTCGCGGACACGCGAAGCGAGCCGCCCGACTGGGCGGTCCGCTCGCTGGTTGCGCCGGCGCCCGCTCCGGCGACGATGTCGCGCCGGGCGCTGCTGGGAGCGGTCGGCGCCGGTTCCGTGATGCTGGGCATCCAGGGCATCGCCCAGGCCGTCGGCGCGCCGATCCGCGCGCTCGCCTGGATGCTGCCACGGGGAACCACGCTCGGCACTGGGCCGAACGACTTTCCGGTGAACGGGACGTTCGCGTCGATCGGTGTGCCAGTCGACACGATCAGGCTCTGGAAGCTGCAGATCACCGGCACGACCGGGCTCGCGCTCGAGATGACGCGGGACGAACTGCTGGCGGTCGACCAGCACAGCTACTCGCTGCCGCTGGCGTGCCGGGAAGGCTGGACGACGACCCAGCTGTGGACCGGGGTTCGGCTGCGTGACCTGGCCTCGGCGATGAACATCAGTGGCGACGCCGAAGTGGACATGGTGGCGCTCGACGGCGGCGCTGCGACGCTCGCCGCCAACCAGGTCGCGGCCGACGAGACGCTGCTGGTGTTGAAGGTGAACGGAACGGATCTATCGCTGGATCATGGCTTTCCCGCGCGGGTGATCGTTCCCAACGGGATCGCCGTCAACTGCCTGAAATGGGTCACCCAGCTGCACTTCCGCCAGTTCCACCACGCGCCGGCGCCGTCGCACACGAAGATGCCCGGGATGGAGGGAATGTGACCCGGACCGGGGTGCAGCGACCGTGACGCGGTTCCGCGACTTCTACGGCGGCAAGCCGCTGCACCTGCTGGCGACGGTGATGAGCTTCGCGCTCGTCGCCGCCGGGTTCGTCGGCTGGGCGCGACCCGGATCCGATCTGCGCGGCGTGATCCTGTGGCTGCTCGGCAGCATCGTCGCGACCGAGCTTGTGCTGTTCCCGAGCGCCTGGTTGCTCGACCGGATCGCCACCGGCGTATCGCACGGGACCACCGGATCGGAGCCCACCCGCGGCGAGATCGCCTACATACGGGTGCCGGCGCTGCTCAGTGGCCTGTTGCTGATCGTGTTCGCGCCGCTGATCTTCAGCTTCGACGGCGCGACCTACGCGGCCGTCACCGCGACGACCACGTCACGGTATCTGTCGCGGTGGCTGTTCAGTGTGGCCGCCCTGTTCGGGATCTCAGCGCTGGCCTATGCGGTCAGGCTCGCCCGGGGCCGGCGGCGGGCCTCCGCCTGAGCTGACGCACGGTGGCGACGCACGGTAAGGTGCGCGGCACATGGTGGCCGTGGTCACGATCGCCGTCGTCTTCACCGGACTCTCGGTCGCGATCGCCTGGGCCGCCACCCAGGGGCGCCTCGGCGGGCTCACGAATGCGCTCGAGACCCAGTCGCGGACCGGCCGCCGGATCGTCAACTCGCTGCTGGTGTTCTTCTACGTCGGAACCGGGATCGCGCTGCCGGTCATCTTCCTGGTCGGCAACCGCGACGCCGCCAGCGCGCAGGTTGCCGGGATCAGGCTTACCGCGGATGAGAAGCAGGGACGCATGCTGTTTGGCGAGCACTGCGCCGTCTGTCACACGCTGGCGGCTGCCAGCGCGGTCGGCAAGACCGGGCCGAACCTCGATCAGCTGAAGCCGCCCGTTTCGCTGATCCTGAATACGCTGCAGCACGGCTGCCTGCAGAAGCCACTGGCCAGCCAGGTGCAGTCGACCTGCCTCGCGTACGGCACGATGCCCCCGGACATCGTCCAGGGCCGGCAGGCTCAGCAGGTCGCGGAGTTCGTGGCGAAGGTCGCTGGGCACACGTAGCGACGTGCTGGGCACACGTAGCGACGTGCCGGGCACACGTAGCGACGTGCCGGGCACACGTAGCGACGTTCGGCCGCGAACGTCGCAAATACCGGGGTCTCTGCTGCGGAAATGACATTCCGTCGGTGGCCGTTGGTAGATTGCCGCCCGATACCGATACGCCGAGTTTCCGGAGCCCGGTCCAGGCTCATCGGGAAGCGGGGCCCGCGAGCCCGCCAGCTAACTCCGTAGGCGGAAGAGACAGAGAAAGAGGACGGTCGCGATGCCGCCACGTGAGTCGCTGCGCCCAGCCACGAATGCCGAGGTGGACGAGTACGTCCGGGGGCAGGCGAGGCGCGGTGAGCACTCCGGCAGGGCTCGCGGCAGGACGCCGATCGTCGAGGCGGACATCGGCTGGTCCGACGCCCCGGCCCGTCGCAGCCGCCGCCGGCATCCGGTCGCGGACGTCGATGACTGGGGCGGCGGTGCCTGGGTCGTCGAGTCACAGCCAGCTCCGGAGCGGTCGGTCGCGGCGCGCGAACAGGCTCGTCGCGAGCGGTCCGAGCGGGCGGCTCGAGCGGGGATGGCCGGCGACTCGGAGCCCGAGCGTCAACTGACCGACTGGGCAGCCTGGGAGCCGGAGGATCAACCGGACGGCACGGTTGAGGCGTTCGCGGCCGAGGCGCCCTTTGGCCCCCTGTTCGACGGTGAGATCATCGCCGCCCGCATCGATCATGCGGTGATCGACGGCTCCTCGCCCGCGGCCGCGGTGACCGACGGCATCGAGGCGGCTCGCCCGCCCGAGCGCCGCACGATCGTGATCACGGGTCGCGGCGCCGAACGCCAGCTGCCTCGCGGCCGCAGCTGGGAGGCGAGCCTGCCGCTGTACGAGCGGGCGGGGTTCAGGCCGGACCGTCTCGCCATGTGGGCGGTGCTGCTCGGCGTGATCCTGTTGCTCGTGGCAGCCGCGAGCTCCCACGCCTAGCGGACGCGACCGCTAGGGCTGCGGGCTCGTCGAGACACGCTTGAAGCTCAGAGTCTGCGTCCCGAGGCCCTTCTGCCTGAGGGTCCCGAGGATCTTCCCGCCGGCGAGCTTCGACAGCGTGAACGTGCCGGTTGCCGGCGCCACGAAGGCGCCGCCGTGCACCAGCGATACGCGCGTGGCCCCGTCGTGGTCGAGGTCGGTCAGATACAGGACGACGTCATACCTGCGGGAGCGCAGGGAGATGATCCCGCTCGGGATCGGCGGCTTGCTGGCGTAGGCGCGCTGCATGAACAGCGTCAGCGCGCCGCTGACATGAGCGTTCCGCGCGCCCCGGCTGGTGCTCGATAAGAGCGTGTAGCGGCCGATGTACGCCGGCGGCCGGACCAGCCAGCCGGGTTTCCACCCGCGCGGCGCGGTCGGCGTGGCGGCCAGGCTCGAGGCTGCTGCCGCTGCGGCGAGGGCAGCGATCAGCGCCGAGCACAGGGCTATGATCTTGATTCTGGTGTTTTGAGACATGCGGTTGGGCGGATCCTCATCTTGGCTCGTTCGAAATCTAGTACAGCGGTCCCAGTAAGCGGAAACCGTGTGATACCGTCCGATGTTGGTCGTCGCCGGGCGCGGCCGCCGAAAGTCCCTTTTGAACAGTAGGTCCATTTCTGTGGAGGTATGAGGTGAAGCAGCGGGTTCGAAGGAGGGCCGTCCTAGCGTTGGGCGGCGTGGTTGCTGCTGGAGCCGCGGCGCTCAGCATCGCCCTGGCGGGCGGCGCGTCAGCTGCCGGTGGTCCAAGCGTTGATTGGCCGTACTGGGGCGGAACGACCCAGGCCACGCGCTACGCGAACATCAACCAGATCAACACGACCAACGTCAGCAAGCTCGGCGTGGCGTTCACGCTGAAGGCCGGCCCCAACCAGGTCGGCTGGGAGACAGACCCGCAGGAGGTGGGAGGGGTCCTCTACTACACGACCCCGACCGACCAGGTGTTCGCGGTCAACGCGACCACCGGCAAGAAGATTTGGGAGTACACCCCGAAGGTGAACTTCTTCCTGGCGATCGCCGGCGGCGGCGGGGGCGTCCCCAACAGCCGCGGCGTGACGATCGCGAACGGCAAGGTCTATGACCTGACGTTCGACGACCAGTTGATCGCGCTGCAGCAGTCCACCGGTGAGAAGCTCTGGAGCGCCAGGATCGCGAATGCGAACAACGGCATCTCGGAGTCCGCGCCGGGGACCATCTGGAACGGCGAGTACATCGTCGGCGGTGCCGAGAGCGACGCCGGTATCCGCGGCTCGGTGCAGGCATTCAACGCCAACAACGGCAAGCTCCTGTGGCGGACCTGGCTGGTCCCGAAGCCCGGCCAGGGCTGGATGCCGAAGACCGGCGAGCACGGCGGCGGTGACGTCTGGATGCCGCCGACGATCGACACCAAGACCGGCACCGTGTTCGTCGGTACCGGCAATCCGAGCCCGGACGAGAACGCGAAGATCCGTCCCGGGTGCAATAAGTGGACGAACGCGACGGTGGCGCTGAACGCCAAGACGGGCAAGCTCGAGTGGGGCCACAGCGAGTTCTGCAACGACGCGTGGGACTACGACTCGCACCAGGCGCCGCTGCTCTACACGATCACCCAGAACGGCACCTCGGTGCCGGTCGTCGGGCAGGTCAACAAGTCCGGCTACTTCTCGATCCTCAACGAGCAGACCGGCAAGCTGATCACGAAGTCGCCGTACGTCGAGCCGTTCAGCATCCCGCACCGCGCGCCGAATGCCAAGGGCGTGAAGGTCTGCCCGGGCCCCACCGGCGGTATCGAGTTCGGGCCGACCTCGATGAACCCACAGACCGGCCTCGCGTACGTCCAGGGCGAGAACGAGTGCTACATCTACACGCTGCAGTCCGCCAAGCAGACTGCGACCCACCACACCGGTCAGCCTGACTTCGGCGGCTCATTCGCTCCGGCGCCTGGCAAGTTCACCGGTTCGTTCGACGCGATCAACGCCACCACCGGCAAGATCGCATGGAAGGATCCGCTGCCGATGCCGGCCGAGGGCGGTTCGATGACCACCTCCGGCAACCTGGTGTTCTTCGGTGACGGAGAAACGCCGACGAGCCCGAAGGCGAAGCTGCAGGGCGCCCTCTACGCGGCCAACGCGACCAATGGAAAGGTCCTGTGGAAGGCCAACCTGGGCGTGCCGATCACGGCGGCGCCGATGACCTATGAGGTCAACGGCGTGCAGTACGTCGCGCTCGCGGCCGACAGCGATCTCGTCGTGTTCAAGCTCGGCGGGACGAAGGTCAAGACCCTGAAGCCGAACGTGCCGCAGGTCTCGACCCCGAAGTCGAACCTGCCCAAGCTGGCCACCTTCAAGAAGGCCGGGCCGTACGAGTGGTACAAGGCCTCGACGAAGCAGGTCGTCTACAAGATGGTCGGCGGCGTCAGCGGCAAGAACAGCGGGTTCAACTACGACGGCTACTACGGCGGTCAGGCGAACTTCGAGGTGCCGCTGGGCTGGAGCGTGACGCTCGAGTTCAGCAACGCCTCGGGTGTCCCGCACAGCCTCGAGATCACCGATTCGCTGAAGCTGCCACTGAAGGGCATCGTCAACGCCTTCGGTGCACCCCAGGCGGTGCCGGCCAATCCGGTGGCCGGCGTCAAGAAGGGCGCCGGGATCCAGGTGATCAGCTACTCGACTACCAAGAGCGGGCAGTACTACCTGGTCTGTGGCGTCATCGGCCACGCGAAGGCGGGGATGTGGGATCGGATGACGGTCTCCAGCTCGGTCAAGACGCCGAAGATCGTGGTTGGCAAGCCGACCAAGAAGTTCCCGTAAACGATGCGCGGCTCGGAAACAAATATCCGGTTGGTCCCGGTGCGCTGTCGCCGAGCCTTCGTCGTGCTGTGCGTTGCTGCCGTCGCGTCCCTGGGCGCGGCGGCAGCGGCCACGGCCACCACGGGCCCCGGTTACCTGTTGAAGCACCCCGGGTTCAGGGTGACCAGGACGGTCGCCAAGCCGTTCACCGGCGTGTTCAAGTTCGATCGCGCGGGCTCGAGCGCGAAGATGGTGAACGCGTCGATGTTCGCGCAGCTGAACAATCAGCCGCCCGAGGACTTCATGATCGGGCAGATCCAGGTGTACGCGTATGACCGGAGCGGTCATGAGGGCGACTGGGTCGGGACGATGTACAACTGGCACTGGACCGGCAGGGAGATGCAGCTGGAGCTGGTCGGGTTCGGCGGTTCGCCGGTGTTGGGTTACATGACCCTGAGGGCGCGGGACAGCGGCAAGCACCTCGTCGGCACGCTGGTGACCAGGTCGGATAACCAGCACTATGCCGTCGCCTTCACGCGCACGAAGCTGCAGGCGCCGTCGCTTGGTGCGTAGTGAATCCACGTGGGGGATGGAGGACCGCCGGCAAGCTGCTGCTTGTCGCACTCGCGGCGGCGCTGGCGCTGGCCGCGTGCGGCGGCGGCGCGAAGACCGGGAGCGCTAACAGCGCCGCCCAGTCGGCCGGCGGCTCGAGCAGGGACTGGCTGTACGTCGGACACGATCGCAACAACGATCGGTTCGCCCCCGAGACGCAGATCAACCGCTCGAACGTCAGCAGGCTGACCCAGGTCTGGAGCGCGGGCTTTGGTCCCCAGCAGTACCTGATGGAGAGCTTCCCGATCGAGTCAGGCGGGGTGGATTACGTGACCACCAGCACCGACCAGGTGTTCGCATTCAAGGCGACGACCGGGAAGCTGATCTGGAAGTACGCGCCGAATGTCAACTTCTCGCTGTCGACCGGAGTCGGCGGCTACGGCGTCTCGGTGAATCGCGGCATCGCCATCTCCGGCAGCCACGTCTACGTCGTCAGCTTCGACGACAGGCTGCACGCCCTCAGCAGTGCGACGGGTGAGCAGCTGTGGTCCGCGCAGGTCACCAACCCGAGCGCCGAAGCGTACGAGACCACCGGGCCAACCGTCTGGAACAACATGGTGTTCGTCGGCGACTCGGGGTCCGAGGACGGGGTGCGCGGGTTCGTGGCCGCCTACAACGCCACCACCGGCAAGCAGTTGTGGAAGTTCTACACGGTGCCGAAAGCGGGCACCGGGTGGGTGCCGAAGAATGGCGGCGGCGGCACCGTCTATTTCGCCCCCACGGTCGACACCGCGACCGGCACGGTCTACGTCGGCACCGGCAACCCGTCGCCGACGATCGTCGGCAAA
>Ga0123356_10003161_pt1 | contig 17317 bp, 12 predicted proteins | sample TergutEmb28metaG_2_FD_92546 | JGI IMG/M metagenome (GOLD analysis project Ga0123356, IMG submission 92546) | Embiratermes neotenicus P3 segment gut microbial communities from Petit-Saut dam, French Guiana - Emb289 P3 | ecosystem: Host-associated > Arthropoda: Insects > Digestive system > Gut ...
GAGAAAATCACGATGAAAATAGCGGCGAAGACGAGGCCGAAAGCAATCAGCTGTGTGCTATTTATCTGCTCGTTAAGGAAGAGAAAACCGAGGATGAGAGCGATAATAGGACTGGTCTGGCCGAAGACAGTGACGCCAAAGGTATCGTCGCCTTTGAGGGCGCGGAACCATGGAATTGCGCCGATGGAGGTGATGAAGCCGCTGAGCAGCATGAATAAAACTTGATCAAAGCTGTCAAAAGCGAGAACTTGGACGCCGAAAACTGCAAGGATACCGATGAGAATCAGTGAATGACAAATCACCCATGTGCCGTGAATGGCTTCTGGCTTCTTGCGCTGGAGGGCGGTGTCAACAATATAGTTGTTGGTAAAATTACCAAGCGTAAAGAAGAAAGCGGCTAGTATCGGGAATATTACCCAAGTCATATTACTTTTCTGGTGTTGGAGCTACTTTAATTATTGGGGCGGTGAGTTGGATATCCCAAGTGAATGATCCGAGAGCGGTGGTCTCAGCGCGGTAATAAGTGAGCTTGATGTCACCAAATTGCTGATTATCGTCGGCGTCTTCGAGCGTAAAGAAGACCCAGCCTTCGCCGTTTTTACCAGCATCAACAGTGTAGAGCAAGTCTTGGAAGCGGGCGCCGAATTCTTTGCAGAAAGTAGCGTATTCGGTCTGATCTTCGTCGCAAATAGCGTCAAATGGTCGGCCGTTGGTGATACAGAAGGAATTGCCTTCGACATAGTCGGTCTTGCAGTTGTCGACACCATTGGATGCGGTGAGGCTAGCAGTGGCGAAGCGGGTAGCGGTGGAGCCGTTACTGACTTTGAGATAAGCGGCGACTAGAAAATTAAGGTTGCCTGGGTGCTTAATGGCGTCGCACTCTGCGCCGGTACATTCGTCTAAGAGCTTCTCGTATGTGAGAGTGTCGTCATCTGGAATACCGACCAAGACTAGATCTGGGATGATGGTGAAGTTGAGGTCTTCGTCTTCAATTTTGTCGAGAGTCGCGGTGTTTATATCTCTTATGGCGCTAAAGCGGTCTTTGAGATCCATAACTAGCTCGACAGTCGGGTCCATGGGTGTAACGGGGGGAGGTGTGGTGGAGCCGCCGGGACCGCCTGGGTCGCCAGCTAGGATACCTGGGAGGTAATTCATGCCGACAAATGCGCCGATAGCGATAACGATGATGACTGCGATGAGAATAATTAAGTTCTTCTTGCTGCCGCCTTTGCCGGCGCCCTTGGTCGTGATAGGCGCAACTGGACGAGCAGCAGGGTCGGTGCTCTGGAAGTTGGCAGTGAGAGGCTTAGGGGCCTTCTTGTCGTCAGTGACGACGGTATTCTCGACATTTACGCCGGACAGATCGACGGCGGAGGTAGGGATTTCTAGATTTGGCAATGGATCAGGAGTAGGTTCTGAGACGGCGGCGGCTGGTGTCTCTGCGGGTGTCGGCTCTGGAGCGGGGGCAGGCTCAGGAGTCGGTACAGGGGTTGGTTCAACAGGAGTGGGCTCAACAATAGGCGCCGCGGGGGTAACTGTGACTTCAACCGGCTCTGGTGCAGGCTCGGAAACCGGCTCAACAGGTGGGGTGGGGTCGGGTTGCTTGCCGCTAAGCGGGAAAAAAGCCTTGTCGCCGGATGGTTCCGCGCTAGGGTTTGGGTTTGTTGGATCCATGAATGCCTCCTAATTAACGATACTCGTAATACGCTTATTCTCTCAAATAAGCACGAGGATTTCAAGGTTTAGCTAAGAGTTTATGGTATAATCCGCTTATGGAAGCCTATGTGGATATCGGGATTATCTTATTGGCGGCGATTGTGCATGCGAGTTTACAGCTGGGCTTGGGGTCGCTGATACTCCTGTATCACGAAAGTGCGAATAAGTATGTGACCAAGAAGACCAAGTCCCTGGTGAGTAGCTTTTTGTCCGGGTCTGGGGCGATTACTTTCCTGGCGCTGGCTGCAATGACGTTTGTGATAGTGAGTTTCTTTGGCGGGTCTTTGGAAGTGGAGATTTTGGCTTTGGTGATTTCGCTACTAGTGGTGCTGGCGATTTCGGTTTGGTTTATGTATTACCGACGCGGCACATCGACGGAACTGTGGTTGCCGAAATCGGTCGCAAACTACATCAATACGCGGGCGCGGGCTACCTCAAATAACACCGAGGCGTTCTCTCTAGGTATGTTGACGGTTTTTGGCGAAGCGCCGTTCGTGATTGTACTACTGACGGTGGCTGGCAATAGCGTGGCGGACTTTGATATTATCTGGCAACCGGTGGTGGTGGCGTTTTATACGCTGATTGCGGTGTTGCCGCTTTGGGTGGTGCGACTCTCAATTCGTCGCGGCAAGACGGCACATGACTTACAGAGGTGGCGCAACGCCAATAAGACATTCATTATGATAGCGAGCGGTTTAGGGTTTGTGATCCTAGGGGCGTTCCTTTTATGTTTTCGCATTTTGAGGTAAAATACTACCATAATGGTAGGTAAAAAGTACAACTTCGATTTGATAGTGGTGGGGAGTGGGCTGGCTGGCCGCACGATTGCGACTACTTGTGCCGGCGAGGGGATGCGGGTGGCCGTGGTGGAGGACGGCGAGTTTGGCGGGGATGAGATTAACCGTGGTGGGATTGGGTTGGGGTCGCTCCTGGAGATGTCTCAGGCGTATCACACCGTGGCAGATGGGACGGCTTGGGGTGTCGGTGGTGAAGGCACGCGGCTAAATTACGCCATGCTACATGACCACGCAATGCTGGCTGTGGATGACGCGCGAGAAAAGGCTCTGAAGGAATTTGATGAGTTAGGAATTGAACTGATCGCGGGGACAGCGAAGCTAGTGAATGAACACGATGTGAATGTTGGTGAAGAGATTATTTCGGCTAAGTATATCGCGCTTTGTACGGGCGCAGTACTGAAGGAGAACAAGATTGAAGGGCTGGCAGACGCCGGCTGTCTGGATGTGGGCGGAGTAGTGTCACTGCGCAAGCCACCGCGCACGGTTTTTGTAGTGGGGGCTGGCTCGACGGGTTGTGAAATCGCGCAGTATTTCGCTGGAATTGGTTGCCGCGTGCTGCTGGCAGATATTTCTGGCCGCCTGCTTCCCCGTGAGGATGAAGAGGTTGGGCAAGTACTCGATAAAGTGCTGAATGATGAGAAGGTAGCAGTACTGACTCAGACTCGGGTAACGGCGGTAGAGCGCGACACCGCGTCACGACGAGTGACGTTTGTGCGCGCTGGAGTGGAGCACGCGGTGCGGGTCGATGAGATTGTGATTGCGACCGGTGAGACCGCGATGGTTTATGAACTGGGCCTAGATAATGCTGGGGTATCTTACGATAAAGACGGAATCAAGCATGATACATCGATGCGCACGAATCGCAGGAATATTTATGCGGCTGGCGGTTGCACCAAGGGTGGTGATAATACCAGCATTAAAGCGCTGAATGAAGGACGGGTCGCGGCGCGAGCGATTCTGGGCGACAAAAAAGTAGCGGTTGATAATCTTGATATCCGCATGACGCGCACAGTGCCGGCGGTGGTGCAGATTGGCATGAATGAAGATGACTGCATGAAAGAAGATATGCATGTGCGCAAGGCGGTGGTAGCGTTGGCGAACGCGAAGACGTTTCGCCCGCCGATTTATATGCAGGAGGGGTTCGCGAAGATGATTTTCTCTGGTAAACAGAATACAATTATCGGTACAACTCTGATGGGCGACGGCGTCCTTGAGGGGGCGAATACAGTGCTCGGGTTGATGAAGAGCAACGTAATTGATCCGATGACGCTTGTACAGATGGGGATGTGGGGCGACGTGATTCGCGAGGCACTGAAGAAGTAGCTGACAACAAAATGACCGCTGAACTGGGGGGGCAGTATCAACGGTCATTTTGGTTGCGGGGGCTGGATTTGAACCAGCGACCTTTTGGTTATGAGCCAAACGAGCTACCGGACTGCTCTACCCCGCGACGTGCGAGCAAAAGTACTCGGTATGAGAATTGTATCACAAAGACTGCTATTTGTCTATTTGTTTACGGTTTTTGGGTGGTTTCTTATCTGTCTTCTTTTCGGGTTTTTTGTCTGGTTTGGTGGGTTTATCGGACTTTTCGGCTTTTGGCTGCTTGGGCTTGGCAGATGGGCGCTGTGATTTGGGCAGCTGCTGGCGAATCTTGGCTTTGGCGTGGCCGGTGGCGACTTTGAGTAGCCAGTCAAAGTTCGGGCCGGTGGACTTGCGCGTGATCACTTCGACGATATCGCCGGAGTGGAGCTCATCGCCGAGCTTAGCGACGCGACCGGAGACTTTGGCGGCATAGGCGCGGCGGCCGATCTCGGAGTGGACGCGGTAAGCAAAGTCGAGGGCGGTGGCACCTCGCGGTAAATCATAGATGTCGCCCTTCGGCGAGTAGACGAAAATGCGTTCGTTGAAGGTGTTGACCTTGAGTTTATTGGTGTCGACTTTCTTACCTTCGCGGAGAGCCGCGGCAGCTTTCTGGAGATCACGAATCCAGTGGAGATTAGCGGGGAGAGCGGCAATCTTACCTTGCCTGTAGGCATCGGTGAGTTTTTGCTCGTTGTAGTGGAAGGAAGCGGCGAGACCGTGTTCGGCGTATTCATGCATTTCAGCGGTGCGGATCTGGAATTCGGCGATTTGCTCGTAGGGGGTGATGACAGTGGTGTGGAGAGATTGGTAACCGTTTTGCTTAGGCACGGAAATGTAGTCTTTGATACGACCGACCATTGGGTGATAAATCGAATGAATCAGGCCAAGCGCGAGATAACAAGTGGTCTGGTCGGGGACGATGACGCGGAGGGCGAGTAGGTCGAAGATCTCGTCCATATTTTGGTTGTGCTTGTTGAGTTTCTTGTGCAACGAATAGATCGATTTGACGCGACCGTCGACGAGCTCGTATTCGATTTTTTCTTTATCGAGAAGCTCTGCAACCTCGCGCTTGATGCGGTCGATGTTGGATTTTGACTTCATAACTTCGCGATGGGAGAGCTCGGTTAGCTCTTTGTACCGCTCTGGTTCGAGATAGGCAAAGCTCATCTCTTCAATTTGGACGCGGACGCGGCCCATGTTGATGCGGTCGGCGAGCGGGGCGAAAACGTTCAGGGATTCAGAGGCGATTTTTTGCTGCTTTTCTGGAGATAGGGCGTCGAGTGTCTCGAGGTTATGGACGCGGTCGGCGAGCTTGATAATAACCACGCGGATATCTTGACCGAGAGCAATCAGGAGTTTAGTTAGGTTGTCGCGGGTTTGCGGGAGATAGGATTCGATATGACGCATGTGGGAACGGACGCCGGAAAGCTTGGTGACGCCATCAACTAGGAAGGCAACGTCGCTGCCAAATTGTTCCTGAATTATGTCGATAGTGACATCAGTATCCTCGGCGACGTCATGGAGGAGACCGGCGACAACGGTGCCAATGTCCATGCGCCAATCGACAAGTAGTTTGGCGACAGCAAACGGGTGAGTGACATATGGCTCACCAGAGGCGCGGAATTGGCCGGCATGGGCTTTTTCGGCAAGCGTGAGCGCGCGTTCAATGGCGCGGATGCCGGATTTAGGGTACTTACCGTCAGCGGCATCCAACAGGTTGGCTTTGCTGGTGGCAGTCATTAGGTAATTATAATATAGAGTTGACTACTTGTCCATGTGTTTGATGAGGGCGGAGCGAAGATCTTTTTGAGGGAGGACAAATTTGTCATGAATAGTAGCCGGTGCGATGGCGTTGGTGAAGCCGAGTTTCTTGGCTTCGGCGATACGCTTATCGGCTCCTCTGGCGCTGCGAATTTCACCGCCGAGACCAACTTCGCCGAAGACGACGTATTTCTCGCTGAGTTTCTTCCCTGCGGTGGCGCTGGCGATGGCCATGGCGACGGCGAGGTCAGCTGCGGGGTCTTGGAGTCTGAGCCCACCGACCACGTTGATGAAGACATCTTTGTCGTCGAGTTTGAGTTTGGTGCGCCGCTCGAGGACGGCGATGAGGAGGTTGAGGCGGTTGAGGTCGAAACCGGAGGCGGTGCGGTTAGGGTAGCCGAAGTTGGTGGGGTTGACGAGGGCCTGAATCTCGACGAGGATGGGACGCGTGCCTTCGAGTGTGGCGAGGATGATACTGCCGTCAGTGTTTTGACGCTCTGCGAGTAATGCTTCAGACGGGTTCTTGACTTCTTCGAGGCCTTTATCGGTCATTTCGTAGATGGCGACTTCGGTAGTGGAGCCGAAGCGATTCTTGATGGCGCGGACGGTTTTGAAGCCGCCGTATCTATCTCCTTCAAAATTCAAAACGACGTCGACGAGGTGCTCGAGTGATTTTGGGCCAGCTAGTGTGCCGTCTTTGGTGACATGCCCGACGATGACAACCGCTGTGCCGGTGGACTTGGCAGCGCGAATGATGAGATTGCCGCAGTTTGTAACTTGGCTGACGGTACCTGGTGCAGACGAGATTTCATCGATAGATAGGGTCTGGATGGAGTCGATGATGACGAGGTCATATTCGCCGCCCGAGATGGTCTGAGAGATGTCGTTGCCAGAGTTGGAGCTGGCAAAATGGAGGTTTTCTGAGCTAGCGCCGAGGCGGACGGCGCGGAGTTTGACTTGCGAGGCGGATTCTTCACCGGAAACGTAGAGGACTTTATGATTATCGGCGATCTTAGCTGCGACCTGCATCAATAATGTCGATTTGCCGATGCCGGGTTGACCGGCAAGTAAACTAACTGAGCCGGCTAGAATGCCGCCACCTAGTACGGTATCGAGGTCGGGGAGATTAGTCTTGAGGCGGCTGGATTCGTCGGCGGGCGCTATGGAATTAATTGAAATAGATTCGAGGCGTTTACCGGTGGAAGCGGCAGCCTTGAGCTTGGTCTTGGGGGCCTCTTCGACGACTTGCTCGAGTAAGGTATTCCATTGGTCGCACTGGTCGCAGCGGCCGGCCCATTTCGCATATGATGCGCCACAGTTTTGACAGACGAATTTTGTTCGGGTCTTCATAGTCTAATTGTAGCGCATCTGAGCAATAGAGAAAGCTCTAGTACTATTTATCTACGACTTCGCCTTCGACTGGTTCGTCGGGGTTAGAGTCGGTATTTTCTGCGGTGGGTTCGCCGTCTTCTTGCTTAGCTTCAGATTCGGAGCCTTGCTGGTAGAGCTTAGCGCCGATGGGCATGATGCGATCTTGGAGGTCTTTGGCGGCTTGTTCGAGCGCGTCTTTATCCTTACCTTCGTCTTCGAGAGTTTCGCGGGCTTCGTGAACGGCTTTCTTGATGTTGTCTTTATCTTCGTCGGAAATCTTGTCCTTGAACTCGTCAGGCATTTTCTCAGCTTGGTAAATCGCGTTTTCGAGCTTGTTGCGAGCTTCGACCGACTCGCGCTTGCGCTTGTCGTTCTCAGCATTAGCTTCGGCGTCGGCCTGGGCCTTGGCGATGTCGTCCTTGCTCATGTTGCCGGAGCCGGTAATCGTGATTGACTGCTCCTTGCCGGTACCTTTGTCTTTGGCGCTGACATTTAAGATGCCATTGGCGTCGATATTGAAGGTGACTTCAATCTGCGGGACGCCGCGCGGGGCTGGAGCGATGCCATCGAGGATGAAGGTGCCGAGGGATTTGTTGTCGTTGGCCATTTCGCGCTCGCCTTGGAGGACGTGGACTTCAACTTGGGGCTGATTATCGGAGAAAGTGGAAAAAGTCTGGGACTTGCTGGTCGGAATCGTAGAGTTGCGGTCGATCATAGGGGTGCGGACGCCACCGGCAGTCTCAATGCCGAGTGTGAGGGGTGTGACGTCCAATAGAAGAATATCTTTGACATCGCCGGCAAGCACGCCGCCTTGGATGGCTGCGCCGATGGCGACGACTTCGTCTGGGTTGACGCCTTGCATTGGGTCTTTGCCGAAGATTTCTTTAACTTTGGCGACCACGGCTGGCATGCGGGTCATACCGCCGACGAGAACGACTTCATTGATGTCGGAAGCGCCGAGTTTGGCGTCGCTAAGAGCCTTCTTGACTGGCTCGGCGAGGCGGTCGATGAGTGGCTTAACTAGCTCTTCAAGTTTGGCGCGGGTAATGGTGGTTTCGAAGTGTTTAGGACCATCAGCATCAGCGGTGATGAACGGCAAGGTGACTTCGAATTGAGTGGTCGAAGAAAGCTCTTTTTTGGCTTTTTCAGCTTCGTCCTTGATGCGCTGCATAGCGGCGGCGTCGTTGCGGAGATCTATGCCAGAATCAGATTTAAAGGTGTCGAGGAGGTAATCGACGATGACGTTATCGAAGTCTTCGCCGCCGAGGTGAGTGTCGCCGTTGGTGGACTTGACTTCAAAGACACCGTCGCCGAGCTCTAGGATAGAAACGTCGAAAGTACCGCCACCGAGGTCGAAGACCACGATTTTCTCGTCACCTTTCTTCTCTAGACCGTAGGCCATAGCGGCAGCGGTTGGCTCGTTGACGATACGCTTAACTTCAAGTCCGGCGATGCGGCCGGCATCTTTGGTAGCTTGGCGCTGATCGTTGTCGAAGTAGGCTGGGACTGTGATAATAGCTTCGGTGACTGGTTCGCCGAGGAAAGCTTCGGCGTCAGACTTAATCTTGCTGAGAATCATGGCAGAGATTTCTTCGGGGGTGTATTCTTTGCCGTCCATGACCACAGCGATACCGTTGCCTTTTTTGACGATTTCGTAAGGCATGAGCTTCTGGTCGCGTTTGATTTCTTCGTCTTCGAACTTGCGGCCAATGAGGCGCTTGATGCCGTAAATGGTATTCTTAGGGTTTGTGACACGCTGACGCTGGGCGATTTTGCCGACGAGGCGCTCGCCTTTTTTGGTGATGGCAACGACGGACGGGGTGGTGCGGTCACCTTCGGCGTTGCTGATGATTTCTGGTTTGCCGGCAACCATATAAGCGAAGGCGCTGTTGGTTGTACCGAGGTCAATTCCGATAATTTTACTCATGTAGATACTCTCCTATATTGCTTTTGCTTGGCACTTGTGTGAGTGCAGTGCCAGTTCTATATCAAGTGTAGCAAGTTAGCACTCACATGTCAAGAGTGCTAAATGCGCTTTTTGCGGGGCTTCAGTTTGGGTAATACGTATTTATAAGCAGCGACGGCGATGATGGCGCCGATAGTTGCGAAAATCATATCAAACATGGTGTCGTCAACACCTTCCGAAATGAGGGTCTGCATGTTCATACCGAGGAGTTTATCAGCGGCGAACTCGATATACTCCCAGACAGCTGCAACACTGATGGCAAGTAATATCGCAAATAGTGCTCGAACGTCAATCGATTTGCTTTTGACCGGTAGCTTGAAGTATGACCAAAGCATGTAGCCTACCACGACGGTCAGAGCTCCAGAGACGGCATGGATGACTTTATCGTAATGCGGCAACCATTTATATGCGTTGAAATCTATGCCGAGATATTGAGCAAATAGGAGAAATACTAGGTATGTGAGTTCTAGGTCGGCTGGGACTCGGATGCGGAATAGGCGAAGGATATCGGCAGCAAATGGAAAGATGAACGAGAAAATCATTGCGCCGACCCGGTTGGCGGCGAATTCGGCGCCAGAGATGCCAATACCAACGAAGACTACTGCGATGGCGACGAGCAACAGCTTGACAGGGATAAACCTGATACCCAGGAATGATTTATCATATAGTTTGACGTCGTCTCGTTCCATGCCTCGGCTTTGACGCATTATTGTCCCTTCGCTAGGAGTTCGAGGGCGTTGCGGGCCATCTCGCGACTCTCGTCGGTCTTAATCACCCAGATTGGCTTACTGTCGGATTTAGCGATATTTGTGATATTTGCGGAGAGATCGAGATTAGCGTTCTTCTCTGGGTCGAGAGTGAGCCCGAGGTAGGTGAGTTTCTGAGCTACAGAGAGGCGTACCTCGACGTCGCGCTCGAGCACGGTAGCGGTGAAAACAATCGCGTCGACACCACCGAGGCTAGCAGCCATTTGACCAATTAACGAATGGATGCGGTAGATATAGAGTGATTGGGCGAAGGATGCTTGGTGATCACCGGCCATGCGCCTTTCGAGCACAATGCGAGAGTCGTCGGTACCGGCGACTCCGAGCAGACCGGCCTTGGTATTGAGGTATTTTTCGAGCTGGTCGTTGTCGAGCTTGAGGGCTCGGCCGACAGCAAGAGCAGCAGCGACGTCCATAGAACCAGAGCGAGTCGCCATCATTACTCCTTCGAGAGGAGTGTAGCCCATTGAGGTGTCGAGGGTTTGACCGTTGAGTACAGCGGTGATGGATGAACCAGAGCCAACGTGGCAGACGATAAGTTTTTCTGGCAGAATATCGGCAGCCTTCATGGTTTCGACAATTGATTCAACGGATAAACCATGGTAACCATAACGCTTGATGCCATACTTGTCAGCAACCTCGGTGTCAAATGGGTAATACTTCATCAAATCGGGCTTATTCCATTGGAATTTAGTGTCGGAGATACCGACGATTGGGGTATCCTTGAAGCTGGAGCGGAAATATTCGATCTCTCTGGCAATAACTGGCAGATGAATAGGGGCACGTTCTTTGGCGGTATTCATATTTTCCAGGAACTCTTCGTCGACGATACGGTCTTCGGTAAAATACTCTGATGGCGCGACAATACGCGAAACGATAGCTTCGATAGGGTACTGAGCTGTGACATAACCCTCTGTCTCAAGGATTTCTCGAATATTAGCGACCGTACTAGAGAGCTCTTTGAAGTCGCAATCGATGGTTTTCTTGTTGCCGTCTGGAGTCTTGAAAGTACAAACTATCTTTTCGCCGACAAATTCGAAGTGGAGTGAGACGACCAACTCGTCATCGCGATAGAGGGCGTATTTACGGCTAGAGGAGCCAGGGTTGGTAATAAGGATTAGTTTAGATTCGCAATTCATGCTGATATTTTATCACGATTACCAGCGGTCTCACTAGAGACCCCTTACCAGTGGTAATTGGTGATTTCGGAGAGGTCTTGACCGTTCTCGCGGATATAGTTGGCATTTTCGGCGAGCTTGGCTTGGAATTGTTCAATCAGGGCGAAGAGATAGTCTGGCGCAATCAGACCGAGATCGGTGGCGCGCTGGATGATGTCAATGGCGAGATTGTAACGGTCAGCTTGGTTGCGAGCTAGCATGTCAAATGGAGTGGTAGTACTGCCCTTTTCGATGAAACCGCGGACGGTAGCGTCGCAATGGTAAGCGCTGAATATTTGTTTGAGTGCGTCCGGATAACCGTGGAAGTTAGCGACAACTGGGCGGTTGCCAAACATCTCATCAAAACCAGTTCGGGAGAGGCGGTTATCGGTGAGGCCGATAGCGTTGTAGCTGAGGGCGGTAACGCCGACGAAGCGGATGCGCAGTTCCGGAATGGCTTCCTTGACGATTTTGACGGCGTAGAGAGCTTCTCGGGTGACGATGTCGCCGCAACCGGCGACTACGATTTGGGGATCGTCGTCTGAGGCGAACCCGAAGACGCTGGCGCCGCAATTCTCATATTGCCAATTCGCGTGACCGATATCAATCCATTGCGGCTCATCGGTTTTGTTAAGTGTTGTCAAATTTACAACACCTGTAGTATTTTTTACAACACTATATGCGGCGACTGTCGCGGTGGCGTCGACCGGGAAGAGGCAGTTTGCTCGACCGCTTGGGATTGCCAGAAGGTGCGAAATGATCGACGGGTTTTGGTGGCTGTAACCGTTGTGGTCTTGGCGCCAACAGGTAGAAGTGGACATCAGGTTGAAGGCAGGAGGCTCAGAGCGCCAGCTGACGTGGCTGGATTGTTCCATGTATTTGATGTGCTGGTCAATCTGGCTGGTAATAATTGGGAGGAAGGATTCGTAACTAACGAGGACGCCGCGGCCGTCGACTAGATTGTGCCCGACGAGAACGGCAGCGAGGGCATTTTCAGAAAGTAGTTCGAGGACTTGACCTTCACGGCCTAGGTGTTCTTCCCATTGCATAGTTTCGCGGAGCCAGAGACGAGGACTGACGTCATAGACGGCGTCGATTTTATTGGAGCTGGTTTCATCCGGAGAGAAGACGTAAAAATCTGGGTCAGTGGAGATATCGTCTCGGAGTAGGCGGCCATAAGCTTTGGCGGATGAGTCTTTGTCGCGGCCTGGAAATTCAATCACATCACGCATGGAAGACCTCCTGCCAGTTTATGTTGTATGAGCGGAGCCAGGTTTCGAGTTGTCTGAGTTCGTTCTCGTCTGTAGCGGCGTGGCCGAGTGGGACCTGATGGGAGAGATAGTTCCCTGCGATTTTCTTGCCGTCGACATAGGCGGGGCCGGTTTCGCCTTTGGGTGTGCGCATGATGATGAACGGATAATTATAGCGCTCTGAGGCGCGTAGAGCCATCTGGAAGGCCTCTGCGTCGTCGCCGTCGATATCGATAGGGGTGTAGCCAAAACCACGAATTAGCGAGTGTAGTTCGTGCTCGGAAATACGGCCGTAGATGGTTGGGGCGGAAATCTTGTAATCATTGAGGTGAAGCACCGGCAACACACGGCCGTTGCCGCGACCGTTGACGATAAATTTATTGAGGTTGAGGCTAGCGAGGAGGCTGGCGGTTTCCATTTCGCCATCGCCGATGAGGACCGCGATAGTAGAGCCAGGGCGGTTGAGCGCAGCGCCGTAGGCAACACCGACGCAGTAGCCGAGTTCGCCGCCTTCGAGGATGACCTCGGGGGTTTCTGGGCTGGAGTGGGACGGGAAGCCGTAAGGCCAGGAGAATTGTTTGGAGATGTAGGCGAGACCGGATTCGGTAACGGTAGCTTCTGGGTAGTATTGCTCTAATTTGCCGTCGAGCCAGAGCTGAGCCTGCAGGGCCGGGAAGCCGTGGCCTGGGCCTATCATGCAATGGGCTTCCGGATTCCAGGTTTTGATGTTTGTGTAGAAGACGTTAATGCCGTGGCAGGTACCCCAGTGGCCGAGCAGGCGGGGTTTGATGTCACTTGGCTCTAACGGGCGGGAAAGGGTGAAATTGTTACGTAGATATATCTGAGTCACGGACACATAGTCCGTGACTCGAATACGCGCAGAGATAGCACCCACCGCTGAATAATCCATATGGTTATTATAGCGATTTAGTAGCGGGGTGGCAAGGTCTTGATATGGGTGACTGTCGCGGACTGAGTTTGGCTAGCCTGAGCTGCTGCCCATAGGTATGTATCTGGACGGAGATTGAAGATTTCGCCCGGGAGGATGGATTCGTTGCCTGTACCGGCGCCTGAGGTGCGGTTGGTGATGAGGCGGTTAGCCACAATCGGACCGTTAATCATGAGGCGGTTCGTGCACTGTGAAGCATCGAGGTCTGGGATGGCATAGCCTGCGCAGGTATCAATAATACCTCTATCTAGTACCGCGCTGTTGCCGGTCTGTCCTGCCACCAGCCAAGCATCGATATTGCGAACGTTGTCCGAAATATAGATGTTGTTGTCTGTGATGAGGAGAACCTGGGAAAGCTCTGAAATCTTACTGGCATCGTATGCACCTTCTGGATAGGTAATATCGCCAATAATACGGATCGGGCCAACTGAGTAGATAGAGATGGTCTTGCCCTTAGGAATTTGGCTGGTATTAATGGTGATGCCGGCGGTGTCTGTGACATTGTATTGGCCATTTAGACCGTTAAGCGTAATTGTGCCAGATAGCGTCGTGGAACCTGGAGTGACATAGCGGCGGATGATGTTGGAGATGGTGCTCTCAACAATCGAGGTCGAAGAGATGTTGGCGCCACCTAAGTTCGAGCAGTTAGTGTTGGTGATGGTTGCCTTGGAGTATGCACATGGGTCTGTAGTGTCGCGGAGACCGCCAGCTAGAGCGCTCCAGACTGGGTCGAAGGCGTTCCATTCAAGTGCTACTTCATTGGCAAATGGACCATTGTTGTTGGCTTCGTAGCCGAAAGCAGCGCCGGTGGCGAGGCCGCGGATAGGTTTGTTGCTAATAGCAGCATACTCAACCCATGAACCGAAGGTACGGAGAGAAGTGCCGGAAATAGTCTTAATGCTTTGGCTAGTGGTCATGGCACCTCGGGAGAAGACTGAGTTGCCCCAAATTTGGACATTTGGTTTCTTGGCGATGTCAAAGCACTTCGGAGGCGTATGCACCCAGTTACCGCCATCGGCTGGATAGTCTTGGAGGGATGGGTCTGTGGCTGGGTCGCCGGTTGACCTCTCGACACCGTTGTGCGAGTCGTATGGCCAAACTGATAGAGCGACACAGTACTTGGTGCCAACTGGCATGTCACCGATATTGACGGAAGCAGATGGGAGGTCTTCGGTGAAGCCGACTAGTGAGCCACCGTCGTTGAAGGTACGATCTCCGTAGGCGACGACGTTACAACCTGTGCCATATGAGAAGGTGACTGGACTGGTATAGTAGCCACAGGTCTCACTGCGGCTGCCTGGTGTCTTGTTTGGGTTGACGGTGTTATCTGTATTGCCGTAACCGGATGGCTTGTTGCTATCTGGAGTGACGATGAATGAGATAACCTCGTACTTGGACGGCTTGGAGCGGGTGGAATATGGTGTGTTGGAAGTACCTGGGTTGTCTCGGGTTTCGGTAGTGACTGTTAGAGGAACATCAAGTGGCTCCTCTGGGTAGACGACCGTAATAGTGCTTGGGATTTCTGGTTTGAGGGTATAGCTATATGGGACGGCGATCTTAGCACTGGTCGTGAATGAGCCGTTGTCTACGGTGCTGGCGGGGTTGCTGCCGCCGACAGATACTGAGGCGTAGCGGCTGCTGTATGTAAGGGCTTGGGTAAGTACCTTGCCAGCCTGGTCTCGACGGACTTGACCAGCAGCAGAGCTTTGGTCATAGAAATCTCGAAGTGTTGTTTGACCACGGGTAGTAGAACAGTTGAACGGGTTAGCATTGATAGATGTACCCCAAACTGCGAACATCCTGTTGGTGCCTACAACTGGGTCTGCACTAATGCTGCATGAGCTATTGGCTGCGACGATGACATCTTGGTTAGTGCCGCTGCGGACTGCCTGTGCGCCCTGGCACAGAGTGTGGCGGAATCGAACAGTGTCGTTCGGCTTCGCTAAGACGGTGCCGACTTGGGTATTTCTGTCGTAGTCGTCTTTGACTGCGGATTTCCAATCGGTGCCGTTTGATGTGTTGTTCGCGACCGAACGACCAATGGTACGACCGTTGTTCCAGCTATAACCAGTACCGCTGTAAACGTCTGGGAAGAGATCTTTGCAGACATTATCAACAGGTGGTTGGGTTTTGACCCTAACGCAGACTACGTTCGTGCCAAAATCTTGGGTGCCACGTTTGTTCTTATTCGTTTGGAACACAAGCTCTTCGCAATATGTTTCTCCGGCCTGAGCGGTAGAGGGGATTGTGAAGGAGCGAGATGTAATTGCAACTCCAGTATTTGCCCACGTTTGCGTAACAGTGCCTTCGCCGAAGTATACCCTACCAGAACTTGCGCGACCTGGGTTACCAGAACCTCGAATGTAGTAGGAGCCGCTACCGGCCTCTTGGGCACCGTCTTTATATAGACCGTGCGTGTAAGTAACAGTAGAGCCTGCAAAACGTTCGATTGTGCCTGTGGTCCCTTCAATTCGAGACCAGCCGTAAACGTTCGGGCTTGGATCTCGCAACGAGGCCATGCAGAAGAACGCAAGGTCTTCTTGAGCTAAACCGTATTTATTCATAACCTGGCCCATGATATCCTCACGAGGACGGGCTCCTGCCCAACCGTAGTACCTATATGTGTATGCTCCAGGATCGTAGCCCCTGCCCGAGCGCGGAGGTTTGAACCCGGTTTTGTAGTCGACATTCCATGTGCCGAGCGCGGAGTTGTTGTAGTTTAGGTTAAAAAGTATCCTTGTGCCATTATAAACTTGGCCGGCATACACAACCCAACCCTCTGTGTTATCTGGTCCGAGACATAGGTTTGCAGCATCCTGGCTGTAATTACCTATTCTGTTGTCCCAAGCCTGTTGAAAGCCGGCGCGGTCAGTTTCAATCCACATCGGACAGCGTCTGTTCGCCACACCGGACGTAGTACAGTCATAGCATGAACGCGCTTTCCAGTTTGCTAAGCTATTACAGTTTGCGCCGCTGCCTCCGCCCGAGTTGCTGCTACCACTGCCCCCCCAATATATATCGGTGGCAAATGTGTCTGCAGCGAATAGAAATGATGCCACAACTGGTACCGCAAATATGAATAGTAATTTGAATAATGTACTGTGTTTCATTGCTGGGCCTCCAACTCTTGTAATACTTCTCGATAAAAATCTTTGAGCGTTTCACTGTCTGCTGAGCCTTGGAACACCTCGTCTGGTAATGCCAGCAGTGAGTTGATATACCTAATCGCAAGATCATTGATACCGAAATCCATGGAAATCATTATGATATCCGAGAGCAAAGCCCTCTGGTGAATATCGCTGATTCGTTTAGAAAGCATAGGGATAAGAATGTCATTCATAGCCCTTAGCTGGTAACCGTTCTCGGTGTATAACCTAGCCAGAAGCGAATTTGCTTCATAAATCTCGTCTGGGCTTCCCTCATCTTCTGCAAAATCGACTAGAAATTGGATTTCTGATCTGAGCTGTCTAAATGACCCATCGTATCGGCCCATACGGAAGGTATCAACATCGGTCGCAAGACTGAGCGACCAAGTATTGAAGTCTGCTGGGGGTTCTGGAGTTTCTGCTGTAGCTGGTTTTTTAAATGCAAGAATTGCAACCATTCCCGCAATCGCGATTACAGAAATGATTACAAATATAATAGGTAGTCTCTTTTTCATGAGTTTAACTCCTTCTGAAGTCTGACGTAGAACTCGCGCCACGTATCATCTGCCTCATTAGGGAACGCACTATCTGGTAGAGCTAGGATACGCTCGACGTAGTTTCTGACTTCTGCTTCGTCATCAACACTCTGGAAGGCCTGGACGGCGAGACGATTGAGCAAGAACCGGCGACTGTCATCGGTTGTGGCGTCTAGCTCTGGCACAATAATTGTGTCAACCGCTATGATTGGCTGTATACCGCTACGAATCATTACATCTGCTCTAATTAGCGTGAGCTGGAAACGCATCGATTCGTTTTGCGCGCCTTCGATAGCTTCATCGATCCTATCTAGTGCTGTGAAGAAATCTTCGCCGGAAGTCTCTTGGTTAATTCCTGCCATTTCGTCTTGGAGAACGTAAACCTCTTCCTGCCAAGCGGGCTCGCCGTTGCCGTTGCCGTCTTTCCACGGTCCATAAGCAACTAGTGCTACGACTCCTAGCATCACCACACAGAGCAGTGCGATAATACCTGTTATTAATGATTTAACTTTGTCGCGATCAGAAAAGAATTTCTGTGCGGC
>Ga0123356_10003162_pt1 | contig 17316 bp, 24 predicted proteins | sample TergutEmb28metaG_2_FD_92546 | JGI IMG/M metagenome (GOLD analysis project Ga0123356, IMG submission 92546) | Embiratermes neotenicus P3 segment gut microbial communities from Petit-Saut dam, French Guiana - Emb289 P3 | ecosystem: Host-associated > Arthropoda: Insects > Digestive system > Gut ...
TATGGCGTTTGTTAGTCGTTTGTGGCCTGAGGTGTGGTTGGGTATAGCGGCTAAGCAGTTTGGATGGTAAAATCGTGAATATTAAGATAAATCAAAAAGGGGAAATAATTTCCGTAAATCACAATAAAGAGGTGCAATGTTTTTTCAAGTTTTCTAGATATTGTTTTTGATTTTTATAAAAGAGGTTTATATTTGTTAAATTTATCCGCTATAACGTTAATGTGTTTTTTGTGTTTGTTGTTTTTGTGGTCTTTTTGTTTGGGCTTTTCTTTTTTATGGTTTAGACAAGTTAATTATAGTTGATAACTCGTTAATATAGTAGGTAGAGTCTTTAAATTACAGGTGACTGCGTGACTCTTAACACATCAGAGTTAAAAGAGCTAAAACAGCAAATCACAACCTTAATACAACATACTGCTGGCTCCGCACACGTCACAGCCATAAGCCTACTTGACATTTACTCCACACGAATCAAAAACTGCCCCTCCATTCTCGAAGTCATTGCAGAAGTTAAAAATTTTCGCCCAAAACTCCTAAGCTACGTCAAATTCCTCAACGGACAAAACGTAATCATTTCAATTGTTGACCAATGGATTTTCGAACGCGACATAGACAGAGGCTTTCTAGGTGAAGCCCTCGCAAGCAAACTCATCTTCCCCTACCTAAGCCTCAAAGGAGAACACTACCTCTACAACCAAGAACTACTCTTAAAAAAACGATTAATCCTAGAATCCATAGAAAACCTCTCCATCGGCTACCCTGAACTCATCTACCACATGCAAATCAAACCACAATTTTTCCTCTACGACATACTACTCAAACGCCTACGAATTTTCCCATTACTTGCCTACGAAATGTCAGACATACTTGAAAACAACACCCTAAAAAACGAAGAACACGAACTTAAAAGCTACCACCAAGTTCTCCTACAACTAGACGCTGACAAATTAATCACCTACACAAATAACTATGTCCTAGTATCCAAAGAATTTGCCCTACAAAGCCAAAAACCCAAAGTCTGGCTAACCAACACAATAAAACACGCCCCACGCGCACTCTTTTCCTCCTTCTTTGGCATCTTTCCAAAAATACTAAACCTCACAATACAAAACACCCAAGCCTTCCTCAAAACCCAAAAACTCAACCTACCCCTACTACTACAAACAAACCTTAACCCAAACTGCTACACCATCGACCCCCAAAAATACATATTTGTCCCCACCTCCAAAGGATCTGTCTCCCTAGCAGATAAAATAAACAGTTTCAAATTTGCCCAAAAAATGTTCCCAAACGAAAAACCTGAAAACATAACCGTAACCGCAATCGGCGGAGTACTAAACGACATCTACCTAATAAAAGCCCAAGTAAACAACACCGAACACAAAGTCATAGTTAAACGCTTCAAAGACTGGTCCGGCTTTAAATGGTTCCCCCTAACCCTTTGGTCCTTTGGCGCTCGAGCCTTTACCGTTTCAGGAAAAGCCCGCTTAGCCAAAGAATGCGCAACCAGCGAATTTTTACGCCTACGCGGCTTTAACGTACCTAAAATCCTATACGTAAGCAACCCCGAACGACTAGTATTTATGGAATTCATAGAAGGCGAAGACCTAAGCCGCTCCATAAAACGCTTAGACGCCGAACCCCAAAGAGCAAAAAACAGCCCCGAACTCGCACACATAGAAACCGTAGGCAAACTATTCGCAAAACTCCACCACTACGGCATGACCCTAGGCGACACCAAACCTGAAAACGTCATGATAAACAAAAACGGCGCAATTTACCTACTTGACTTCGAACAAGCAACCCAAGACGGAGACAAAACCTGGGACATAGCCGAATTCCTCTACTACGCAGGACACTACCTACACCCCCTCCCAAACAACGGCATCGCAGAAATCATAACAAACACCTTCATCAAAGGATACCTCCAAGGCGGAGGCGAATTAAACACCATCAAAAAAGCCAAATCACCAAAATACACCCGCGTCTTTAGCATCTTTACCATGCCCCCCATAATGCTAACCATAACAAACACAATCACCAAAACCAAAGAAAACACATACAAAACACAAAACCCCTAAACACACCTCACAACAACCCCCACCACCAACACCAAAAAAGCAACCCTTAAAACTAACACAACAAACGAGCGTATTTAGCCCCTAAAGGTTACCCATCTGCTACAACAATTTACACCCTACCTAATACCAATGAGCTAAATGCTGCAAAAGCGAAAAAAGAAAAATACTTGTTGGGTTGCGTGCTCAACGGTTTAGAGTAGTTTTAAGGGTTTTCCACAACAAGTAATTTTACATGATTCACAGCAGCACGGATTTTCAACTAAAATAGTTAATCCACACTCCTCACATTCAAATCGGTCGCCTTTCTTATTTGCCATAAATACACCTCCAAAGGTCATAAATAGTAAGGAGAAACAACCTAATAAAAATAACCAAAAACTACCCCATGGCCAACACCTCATAACAGTTAGCAGTTAAGTTAAAACATTTAATAAAAATATTAATTTCAAAAAAAAGTAATGTTAACAACACTAATTCACAAAATACTCAAATAACTCCAAACATGAAAAGATTCACAAGATTGAGTGAGTGTGAAATGAAAAAGTGATAGGTTTACAGCAAAACCCCGTATGTGCAAAAAACTCTGCAGAATGTAAAATCCAAGATCACCCAATAGGTCTGTAAAAATGACCTCATATTGTTTATCTGTGTTTTATTCGTTGTATTTGTCACTGCCAATCGGAGCTTTATTGTCTGCAATTATTCCGCTTGATTGCTTAAAACTACCCTTGTTACCACTCACTTCACCAATACAATTAGCCACCCCACCACCAGCTTTACCTGCCACATTATAAGAAACAACACCATTAGACATCACAAAAGAACCATAAGAATCCACATACACACCCCCACCACTACCCCCTGCTACGTTGAAAGTGATCTCACCACCCAACATACTAAAAACACCACCATAAACGTTGTATACTCCACCACCATTTAAACCAGCAATATTGTTAGAAATCGTGCCACCAACCAACTCAAAAATACACCCCGACTGTGAATGCATATACACGCCTCCACCATTACCAGTGGCTGTGTTGTTGGAAATCTCTCCATCAGACATCACAAAAGATCTTGCCCAACCCATGTATACGCCCCCACCACTGTAAGCTGTGTTGTTGAAAATCTCGCCACTTGATAACTCAAAAGAGCCATGACTCACACACACCCCTCCACCCAAGTAACGAGATTTGTTATTAACAATTCTACCGCCCGACATAGTAAAGGCACCTCCATTGTACACCCCTCCACCATCGTTAGCTGTGTTGTTAATAATCTCGCCATCCATTAGGATAAACTCTCCACTGTTATACACACCCCCACCACTACCCTGACCATTATTATTATTATCTAATGCTTTGTTGTTGGAAATTGTTCCGCCTGACATAATAAATCTGCTTGGTGGACGATATTCGCCAAAGGGATCTAGGTAGTAGGTGTTCTGCACGCCCCCACCTTTAAGCATAGCAGTATTACCTGTGATTGTACCACCCAACATGTTAAAGTCACCAAAACCATTAGATACACCCCCATCACCGTTATTAGAAATTACCGCATCATCTAACATAGTAAAAACGCCATAATTAGAATTGTTTACTCCTGGCCCCTCAGTGTTGTCAGAAATTACCCCACCAGACATTATAAAAGTACCCACATTGAACACACCCCCACCTTTATTGTTTGCAATTTTGCCCCCTGACATTATAAAAGTGCCATTGTTACCAATGGTTCCATCCCCATATCCATAACTCCAAGCTGTATTATTGGTAATTTCTCCACCTGTCATGTGAAAAGTTCCTCCAGAGGCTACAGCCACACTGGCTCCTTTTTGGTCGTGAACGGTGTTACCCGAAATTTTGCCTTCCGTTAGGATGAGTGTGCCTTCTGATAAGACAAGTATTCCATTACCGTTAACATTTTTGGCATGGGTTATGGTGATACCGTTTATGTGTAGAATTGCGTTTTTTTCGATGATGATGGTGCTGTTGTTGTTGGTTGTTGCGACTAGTTTGGTTTCGAGTTTTTTGTTGTTTGTTAGGGTGATGTTTTTGTTTGGGGGTATGGTGAGTGGTTCTGTTAGGGTGATGTCGTTGTTTAGGGCAATGATCGTGGCTGTGTTGGGGGGTGTGGTGTTATTGTTTATGGTGTCTTTAAGGGTTTTCTCAGATGTAACATACGCTCCATTTTCTAAAGAATCAGGGGTCGTCTCTTTTTCGTTGTTTTCTTTGCTGTTGTTTGTTGTTATTGTGTGAGCAAAAAGAGTGGTGATTGTTAGTAGTGTTGTAAGTAGTAAAATGGTGAGTGCTAGTTTTTTGTGGTAAGTTCTGCTTTTGCTTTTAGTTTTTGCAATCACATAAATCATCTCAATAAATTATAGCATGTATAAATTTAAAAACCTGTCGCAAAATTGTGAATTTTAACTGTGCCAATTTTAGAGGTAATACGCGACTCTTAGTTTTGTCATCGTGCTCTTTTTCGAAAAACAAGCAAGATTTAGTGTGTAAAACTGTTTTTGATATAATGCATTATTGTAGTGATACGGAGTAACGATTTTTATGGTAATTTGGTTTTTTTAGAAAGAAGCACTATTAGCAACGTTTCAGATAGTGTATTACCTATCCCAAAAACTGGACAGTTAAGGTTATAAAATTAAGCGTTAGTTTGTCTTGGTGAGTTGTTTTTCATGTTTTAGACAAAAAGAAAATATTGAACATACATTGTTGTTGATGGTGGTAGTTGAATTGTATGTTGGAGACGTTTTATGTTCATTTAGAGTTTCAGGTTAAGGCTGGTGTTTGGTCGGTTAATTTGCCTTTTTTGTGTGATAGGTGTGGTGTTTGTTGTACTTTGGAGGATTTTTTGATGGCTGGTGAGCTTTTGGGTTCTTCTGTGGTGGATTGTGAGGTTTATGCAAAGTTTGATGTTTTAAAGGAGCAGTTGGGTGTGATGTTTGAGCGGGATGAAGCTGAGTATGAGCGTTATGTTGCGCATAATAGGTGTCTTTTTCAAAGGGGTAGTCTTTGTTCTATTTATGCGGTTAGGCCTATGGGGTGTCGTCAATTTCCTAATACGCCGTTTGGTATGTTGTCTGAGGATTGTAGGGCTTTGGATCGTTTTAAAAAACAGTGTTTAGCTCTAAAAAGGGGGCGTGCCTTTAAGGAAACTGGTCATTTTACAGTTGATCCTTTGGTGCCTGTTGTTTTTTCAGAAAAACAGTATGCCCTTTGTCTTGATAAGCTCTGTAAGGTTGGAATTACGGCGCAAGAATTGGCTCTTTTTAACGCCTTAAATAAACCTAATAATGCTGCTGATGATAGTGGTGTTGGTGGGGTTTAAAAAAAAGTGGAGGTTGAAATGCTTGCTTTTCTTTTTTCCACTTTCTATTTATTTATTTTTTTGTTTAGGTGTTCAGATTTGACTTGAGCTTATTGCAACAGTTTATCGGAAGCGTGTTTATGTCGCATAGTAGTGGTGGGTGTTTTTTTGTTTGTTTAGGCCTTGTGTTGTTTAGGTGTTGCTGTTGTGTTTGTATGTCCGTTAGGGCAGGTTTAAATGCGTGTGTTTTTGTTATTTTAATCCTGTTTGGGACATTTGTTTGGCTTGTTGTCAGTCTGTATTTGATGTAGAGTTTAAGCAACGTTATTAAGTTTGTGACAAATACAGTACAAAAAATTAACTATTTGTATTAAATGGTGCATTAGGCTTGGGTTGCCAAAAACCGGAGCTAACAATACACACAACAAATACGTTGTTACACAGGTTTACTTGTCAAATTATTCATCAACACCCTCGCTTAACCCTGCCTTAATACTTAACTCTCAAGCTGAAATGCTATATTTCATTGATTTTAACAATAGCCTTAAATCAACCATTTATTCTCAATGCTAAAGCGACTTGACCCTAATGTCTCATGTTATAGAAACTCTTCAATTAACAAAGGCTTACAATGCCTTTAAAGCAGTAGACAACCTAACAATAAATGTGGATAGAGGCGAAATCTTTGGCCTGTTAGGACCCAACGGTGCCGGAAAAACAACCACCGTTTCAATGCTCTGCACAATCCTAAAACCCTCCTCAGGAACCGCAACCGTAAACGGATACGACATAGTTAAAGAGTCAAGCAAAGTTCGCAAATCCATAGGTATAGTTTTCCAAGACCCAAGCATCGATGACCGACTAACCGGCAGAGAAAATTTGTTAATGCATGCAAACCTATACAGTGTACCTGTATCCATACAAAGAGAACGCATAGCACAAATTCTCAAACTAGTCGAACTTGAAGACCGCGCCGATGACTTACTGCGCACATACAGCGGAGGCATGCGACGCAGACTTGAAATAGGCAGAGGACTAATCCATCAACCAAAAGTCCTATTTTTAGATGAACCAACCGTCGGCTTAGACCCACAAACCCGCGACCACATTTGGCGCTACATCAAAGACCTAAAAGACGCAAACGAAGTAACAGTCGTTTTAACCACCCATTACATGGATGAAGCCGACAGACTCTCTGACCGCATAGCTATAATGGACCACGGCCAAATTATCGTACTTGATACCCCCCCAAACCTTAAAGAAACCCTAGAAGGCGATAGAGTAGTCATTAAATCAAACGATAACAAAACCCTAAAAAATCTCTTAACTACATGGCTTGGCTTTACTAACCAACATCTTGAAAAAGACACCCTAGAAGTCACTGTCCCAAACGGCAAAACAGTCATGCCTCGAATTGTAGAGCTTGCAAACCAAAACAACCTCTACATTGAATCCATAGTTTTACGTGAACCAAACCTTGAAGATGTTTTCCTACACTACACCGGAGGCAGCATACGCGAAGACACAACTAAAGAACTACATGGACTATCTGCAATTCACAGGAGAGCCATACGTTGACTGAACTAAGAGGCATATACACCCTATGGCTACGCGAAGTTAAACGCTTCATCCGCGACCGCGCACGAGTCATAATAAGCTTCATCCAACCCCTACTATGGCTAGTAGTCTTTGCAGCCGGATTTGGCGCACGCATAGCAATCCCGGGCATAGACTACCAACAATTCCTCTTCCCCGGCATCATCGGTCAAACCCTACTATTTACCGCCATGTTCATGGGCATAAGCGTAATCTGGGACAAAGAATTCGGCTTCATGAAAGAAATACTAGTCGCCCCCATATCACGATTTAGCATCTTTATCGGCAAAATGCTAGGCGACAGCACAGCTGCCCTACTACAAGGCATAATAGTCTTCATCTTCGGATTCCTAATAGGCATACCCTTCAACCCCCTAACACTACTTGTCGCCCTACCCGTAATGCTCCTTATAACATTTGGCCTAGTCAGCATCGGCCTAATCATAGCTAGCTTCATAGGCAGCCTGGAAAACTTTGGAGCCATACAAACATTCATCAACCTACCCCTATTCTTCTTAAGCGGCGCACTATTCCCCACCACAGGCGAAGGTATACCCCATTGGATGCAAATCGCCTCAAAACTTGACCCCCTAGCCTACGGCGTTGACGCACTACGAACCGTCATACTAGGCTCAAACTGGACACCAAACCACCCCCTATACATCAACATAGCCATCATCGCAATATTTGACCTAATAATGATCGCCATAGGCACATGGGCCTTTAGCCGCATGAAAAACTAAACAACAACAACAACAACAACAACAAATCCTCAAACACAAACCCCAAACCCCCACCTTACAACACATGTATCTACACCACATACAACACAAGGAGTACTCAAACAATAACCCTCACTTTACAGTACAATCAAAAAAAAAATAAACACAACAAACGCCCTATCCTTCGTACTAAAAAAGATCTTTAAAAGCATGTTTTATATGGGTGAAATAACATTAATAAACTGTGAGAGGGAAATTTTCATACCTACCACCATTTTAACCCACACCTCTTCCCTCTCACAAACCCCATATGTTATAATTGTTATTATTCTTCAGCAAACTTTTGAAAGAAACATCCATTACTAAATCAAAAAACGCCATAAAAAACAGTGTTATAAACCTTAAATGCCTATTCTTTGTCTCAAATAGAATGACAACAAAAATGTTTTTCCATCTTGACACCAAAAAGAAACAACTCGTATACCTCTGAACTAAATAACTAACGACTAAACAACCTCACAACTAACTAACTAACTAACATTTTTACTACTGCACTGTTTATGAATTGATTTTCATAAATCGCTTTGCAATAAACAGAATTGGTTTAAAGTAAAATTTTTCAAAGGTTTTTGCTGTATTTTGAAGTTCGGTGCGGATTTTAATGTTTTGAGGACAACGCTTTTCACATTGCCCACACTTATTGCAAAGAGAAGCAATTTGAGGTCTAGTTTTTAGCGATGTCTGCATTACATATTTTATAAGTGCAGCCTTTTTTCCTTCAAGTACCGTGTTGTTATAGCATGAAAAACAAGTAGGTATATCAACACCCTGTGGACACGGCATACAATAATTACATCCTGTACAGGGAACTTTTATGGCGTCTGCAAAAGCTTTTTTTGCTTTTTCAATTACCGCAAAATCCCCTTCAGTAAACTCATCTATTTTAACTGTTTTAGCAATCTCAATATTTTCTTTAAGCATTTCCATACTGTTCATACCGGATAAAACACAGGTAACTTTCTCTTGGCTCCACAACCATCTAAACGACCATTCCGCAGGCGTTCGCCTAACAGGGGCCTCTTCAAAAACTTTAGCTACACCTTTGGGCAAATTATTTGCAAGCATCCCCCCTCGTAAGGGTTCCATAATCATCACAGGTATCCCTTTACTTGCAGCATACTTTAGTCCAGTTTTACCCGCCTGATTATTCTCATCCAAATAGTTATACTGAATCATACAAAATTCCCATAGGTAAGCATCACAAATCCTAACAAACTCGTCTCTACCCCCATGATATGAAAAACCCACATTTCTAATTTGACCAGACGCCTTTTTCTCTGCAAACCATTTTTCAATGCCTAAAACAACTAGACGATTCCACACACCAAGGTCCGTAATCATATGTATAAAATAATAATCCACATAATCTGTTTGAAGTCGTGTGAGTTCTTGACTGAAAATTTTATCCAAATCATCATACTTTTTAATCTTATACGGCGGAATTTTAGTTGCTAATTTAACCTCTTTACGTTTATTATTTCGGTTTAAAATACGCCCAAGAGTAACCTCACTATTTTTATACACAAAAGCAGTATCAAAATAATTCACACCATGCTCAATAGCATACAAAACAAGCTTTTCTGTTTCAACCTCATCTTTTGGAAACCTCATACATCCAAAACCAAGTATGGAAAGCTCATCACCGTTGACTTTATTTAACCTATAATTCATAAACCGTAACCACCTACTACACTATTAAACTTCTCTTAACGCTACCCCAAAATTCTTTCAAAAACACCACAGTAACTGCTTCTTGGGTTGTTTATTTTAATCACATAGACATTTGTAGTCCCATTGACTGCATTCCAATGTACTTTTTTAAGATCAAATTCAGAAGCATTAATTTTCCTATTTATCTCTTGTACTTCCACCTGTATGGCCTCAATGATTGACTCTTCAGGAGTAAAAATTTTTTGTTAGACCGCAATTCACACTCCCAACTTTTAATGGACTCTTATTGCCATACATACCTCTAACAGCAAGGGCCTAAACCAGTAATTGAATGTCTTTTTTAAGTTCATTTAACGAAGGTCCACTCTTACTTGAGTCATGTATCAAAATAATCTACGACTGAATTATAGTGTGTTTATGAGCAGTCCAAAGAGGATTTTATGCATTTCCAACGATTAGACTGCGCAAAAACGGGTTTTGACACCCGTTAACATGTGCTAGTTCGACAAGTGTCTTTTTCGAAAAAAAGACATTTTTATAAGTCAATGAAAAGTAAATGAATAAGTGTTATGAATGTGTGGTTCGCAAAAAGGTTAGGTATATTGTATGGGTGATTTTGAAATAGATTGGCTAAGCGAAGATGACGAAGTAGCGTTAAAGGTTATTGGAAAAGAAGCAAGTCAAATTAAACTAGCTGAAATAGCTAAAAAAACGTCGAGTCGTCCAGTGCGTATAGCGGCAATTAAAAAGTTGACTGGTCAAGATTTGTTGACTGGTCTTGCTAAGAGTGATAAAGACTGTGAGGTGCGTGATGAAGCTAGTAGGCGGTTGGCGTTTTTGCGGTCTAATGGTTTGTAGATTTTATTATTTTGGACTTTTTTAGTGGGTTTATTTGAGTTAGTGGATGAGTGTTTTAGTGGTTATCTGTTGGAATGGGTTGTAGGGGAAAGTTTGTGTTTAGTTGAGTTTGTCTGGTTTGGGAAAGGGGGTGTGCAATTTTCATAACATTTGGTAGGTGATGTTCTCCTAGTTTTCCATTTTTTTAAGAGCTTTAACATCTAAAAATTTGTGGTGGTGGTGTTGTTGTGTAATTTGTTTGTTTGTGTTGTTAGTGTTTGCATAGGTTCATATAGGGGTTTATTTTTAGTTTAGTGTGGTGTTGATTTGAGTCAGTTGGCAGTTGAGTTAAGGGCGGTCACTAAGTGTTATGGTGAGCTTGTTGCTGTTAATAATCTTAGTTTAAGTATTCGGCCGGGTGAGATTTTTGGGTTGTTGGGTCCTAATGGTTCGGGTAAGTCTACTACTTTAAAGATGTTAATGGGTTTAGTTGCTCCGACTGCTGGGTTTGTTAATGTTTTAGGTTTTGATGTTTTGCAGAATTCTGTGGATGTTAAGCGTCTTGTGGGTTATGTTCCTGAGTCGCCTAGTATTTATGAATTTTTGACGGGTATTGAGTATCTTGATTTTATTGGTGATATTTATGGTATGTCTAATGTTGAGAAGCAGCAGCGGATAACTGAGTATTTGAAGGCTTTGCAGCTTGATGGTCGTGAGGGGGATATGATAGGTAGTTATTCTGATGGTATGAAAAAAAAGATTGCTTTGATTTCTGCTTTTATTCATAAACCCAAGTTGTTGATTTTAGATGAGCCTCTTAATGCTCTTGATCCTAGAAGTGCTAGAATTGTTAAAGATATTCTTTTGGGGTTGAAGGCGCAGGGTGTTACTACTATTATGTCTACGCATGTTTTAGAGATTGCTCAGGCGTTAAGTGATCAGATAGCAATTATGTATAAAGGGGATCTTTTGGCTCTTGGTAACATGGATGAGTTGCAGCAGAAGGCAAGTTTGCCTGGTTCAGGTCTTGAAGATATTTTCTTAAAGCTTACTGGAACTGAAGACTTGAAAGCTGTTGTTGAGGCACTTGTTAAATGAACTGGAAAAACGTTTACCGTCTGATGCAGATTGAGCGTAAATCAGCTAGACTGTTAAGAGGTACAAACACTATAAAGTTTAAGGATAATAAAGTTTTTACTTATTTAACCTACGGGTTGCCTGTAGGTATAGGTGTTGCCGTAGGGGTTTTTGCATGGTTTATGGCAAGTGTTTTATTTGCTACTGTTGGTGAAATTCAAGTGTTTGCTTCTGGCATATTTGTTGTGCTTCCAACGTTTGTTTTGATTGCCAGTGCTGTTTTAACTTTGCTTTACCAGCTTCAACGTAGTGGTGTTAAACTGCAGGCTGAAGCGCCTTATTGGTTGCCTATTACTTGGCAAGAACACACTTTAGCTTCTATTCTTGCAGGTTTACTTGGTCTTCCTTTAGGTATGGTGTTACTTTTTGTTTCAGCAATTTTGGTGTTTTCTGTTTTTAGCGGTTTAATTATTTTAGCCCTAGCAACATCTATAGCAATGTTTGCCTCCGTTGTCTTGTCAAGTATACTTATGGAAATTCTGCGCTTACTTCAAGTGCGCTTTACAGGGGCAGTCTATAAATCAAGTGGCAGAGGTGCCATATGGGTGCGCTTTATAGGCTCTCTTGCGTTTTTACTGCTCTTCTTTAGTCTATACCTCTCAGTTATCTATGGTAGTTTAAACTTTCTCTCAACGATGGCTAACATTCAAAACTCTGTATTTTATATGCCCTTTGTTTGGCTAGGGCTTATGTTGTCAAACTTTTTCCTCTCGGGGGGCAGTTTTTTCTTAGGTGTAATCTATCTGGTTTTGTCTTTTGCTTTCATAGGTGGAATGTATGCTTTAGCAGTTTTGTTAAACAAACAGTTTGGTCTCTATGAGCCTCCTGCTATAAAAATTCAAAAAAGCGGTCTTTACACCCCAAAATCAGGTGTTTTAGGCAAACTAGGTTTCTCAACAAACGAGGCGGCTTTAATTCGCAAAGACTTTAAAGCCTTTACCAGACGCAAAGAACTCATTTCAGTATTCATAACACCTGTAATTTTTGTTTTAATTCCCTTTCTTCAATCCTTTAGTGCAACAACTGAGGGTTCAGCAGTTAATGGTTCCCTAATTAATGCAGGCATGGTTTACCTTTTACCCGGCTCTTTTATGGTTATACTCCTTGGTACACTTATCATTGGCCAAGAAGGACAAGCAATATGGCGTATTTATGCCTCCCCCATTAACGCTAAAAATCTTGTTAAAAGCAAATACTTTTTTACAATATTTTTCGGTTTAATCATGTTAACTATTACAGGCATACTTGGAACGATACTTTACCGCTTAACTTTAACTGTTATGATTGTAGGCTTTTTAGAAGCCTTCTTTTTAACAATTGCCTTAGGCGCCGTTTCAGTATATGTCGGCTTTATAGGTGCTGACTTTACCGAAGTTCCACGCCCCCGTATGGTTCGTCAAATTTGGGTAATTCTATGCATGATTATATGTGCCCTAATAGGCCTTGTAATTTTAACCCCTCTTATACCTGCAGTACTTTCTTCAATGGGTATGTTTGAGTTTTTCAACCTTCAAAGCTTAAACCCCTTTGTTGCTGTTGCTATAAGTGGTGTAATTGCAATGGTTATTGCCGGGGTTTTCTACAAGTTTACTCTTGACTACGCCAAAGATTTCCTACGCAAAGCAGAGGTATAGTCTGTGTTTACGTACTTGAGTTGAAATAGGTCATTTGAATAGCTAATCTGAAAATAGAGTTTATGACCATTATATTTTAATAATGGAGTAAACTAAAAATTAGAAAAGATTGCCAGATGAGAGGGTTATTGTTGAAAAAAATGATCGAGTTTAGATGGCATGGTAGAGGTGGGCAGGGTGCTTGGACTGCTAGTGAGTTATTAGCACGAACTGCTCTTGACGAAGGAAAGTTTATACAGTCTTTTCCAGAGTTTGGGCCTGAACGTATGGGTGCTCCTGTGACTGCTTTTACCCGAATTAGTACTGAACCAATTAGGTTACATTGTGCAATTTATGATCCGGATGTGGTTATTGTGCTTGATAATTCTTTACTTAAGACGGTGCCTGTGACCGCTGGTTTGAATCAGGATGATAATTGTTTAATTATAAATTCAAATGAGCAACCTGAGGTGTTACGGCAGTCTTTACGTGTGGCGAAGGGCAAGGTTTGGGCAGTGCCTGCTACAGAGATTGCTTTAAAACTTTTAGACACTCCTATGACAAATACTGCATTGTTAGGTGCTGTTGCCAAAGCTACTGGTATAGTTTCTTTGGAGGGTATTGCGAAAACTTTGAAGACTCGTTTCCGAGCGGATTTAGCTGAGAAAAATTTTGCTGTTGTGCAAGAAGCTTTTAATGAGGTTAAAGGCATATGAGTAAACAACAACATGAGAAAGGCTGGAAAGACTTAGCCCTAGCTGCTGTAAGTCCAAAAGCCAGTACTGAGTTTTTAACTGGTGATTGGAAAACTTTTATGCCGGTGAATGATGTTGAGAAGTGTGTTGGTTGTTTAATTTGTGTGATGCTTTGTCCTGAAGGGGCTGCTCGTGGGTGTTCTGAACAGGGTAAAGTTGTGTTTGATCTTAATTTCTGTAAAGGCTGTGGTATATGTGCAAATGAATGTCCGGCAAAAGCACTTACCATGAGAATGCCTGAAAAAGACGAAGAAGGGGTATAAGAATAATGTTGGTTCAAGAAAAAGGAAAAGTTTTGGTTAAGCAGGAGACTTTGGCTCTTAATGGTGATGAGGCAGTTGCTTTGGCGGCTAAGCATTCTGATGTTGATGTTGTTGCTGCATATCCCATTACTCCTCAAACTATTATAGTTGAAAAGTTTAGTGAGTATGTTGCTAATGGGGAGGTGCAAACAGAGTTTGTTTGTACTGAGTCTGAGCATAGTGCGATAACGGCGTCTTTGGCGGCGTCTGTTACGGGTGCTAGAGCTTTTACTGCAAGTGCGTCTGCTGGTTTAGCGTTGATGCATGAGATTCTTTTTGTAACTTCTGGTTCGCGAGCGCCTGTGGTTATGGCTGTTGCTAATCGTGCTTTATCTGCGCCTATTAATATTCATGGCGACCACTCTGACAGCATGGCTGAGCGCGATAGTGGTTGGCTTCATATTTATGTTGAAAATGCTCAAGAAGCATATGATTCAATAATTCAAGCTTTCAAAATTGCAGAAGATCCCCAAGTTTCTTTGCCCATTATGGTGGGCTTAGATGGTTTTGCCATTAGTCACACATTGGAAAATGTTAATGTTCTTGCTGAAAATGTTGTGCGCGAGTTTGTTGGTGAACGCGTTTTACCTATGGTTATGACTCATGAAGGCAAATCAGTTCCATTCAAACTTGACCCTGACAACCCAATGACCATGGGCCCCAATGTTTCCTCAACTTTTTATTTTGAATTTAAACGTCAACAAGAAGAAGCAATGCAAACCGCCCTTAAAAAAATCCAAGAAGTCAACGAAGAATATGCTACCTTAACCGGTAGAAGCTATGGTAATGGTCTTATTGACACTTATCAACTTGAAGATGCTGAATTAGCAGTTGTTGTTGTCGGCTCAACCACCGGCACCTTAAAAGTACTCATAGATGAGCTTCGAGCGGAAGGTGTAAAGGCGGGTCTTTTGCGATTACGCACTTTCCGTCCTTTCCCTACTACTCACCTACAAGAAGCTCTTAAACACTTAAAAGCCATAGCAGTAATGGATAAAAGCATGTCCTTTGGCGGTTTAGGCGGTCCAATATTTAACGAAGTTCGTAACGCACTATTTGATCTCAAACAACGTCCCCTTGTTATCAACTACCTTTACGGTTTAGGCGGCAGAGACAGCAACCCCGTAGGACTGCGCAAAATCTTTGAAAACCTACAACAAATAGCTAAAACAGGACAAATCGACATGAACATAGTACAATATTTAGGCTTAAAGGAGTAAAAAGAAGAGAGAGAAAAAGATGACAACAACACCTACCACCACCCCAACATCTACATCTACATCGATTCCTGAAGAATGGAAGTTTACTGCAAGAGATATTGCCCTTAAACCTGACTTGTTTTTGTCAGGTCACAGAGCCTGTGCCGGATGTGGTCCTGCAACGGTACTTCGTCTAGTAATGAAAGCCCTTCGAGGACCCACCATAGTCACGCAAGCAACCGGCTGCATGGAAATAGTTGGCTCAATATACCCCTACACTTCTTGGGGACTACCCTGGCTTCACACAGCCTTTGAAAACGCAGCCGCAAACGCCTCAGGCATAGAAGCTGCAATTAAAGCATTAAGCAAAAAAGGCAAACTCAAACAAGAACACATAGACGTTATTGCCATCGCAGGAGACGGCGGAACATACGACATTGGTCTACAAGCCCTATCCGGCGCTATCGAACGCGACCATGACTTCCTATTCATACTCTACGACAACGAAGGCTACATGAACACAGGCATTCAAAGAAGCGGCGGAACCCCCACAGGAGCCTCCACAACAACAACCCCTGCAGGAAAAATAATCCCTGGCAAACTAGAAAAGAAAAAACCCATAACCGACATCGTCCTAGCACACGACATAGAATACGCCGCAACAGCCACACCCTACTACTGGAAAGACATGATGACCAAAGTCCGCAAAGGCCTAGAAGTTAAAGGCCCCGCATTTCTACACATTTTCGCCCCCTGCCCACGCGGATGGAGAACAGAACCCTCAAAAACAATGTCCTACTCAAAACTATCCGTTGAAACCTGCACATTCCCCATATGGGAAGCAATCAACGGCAAACGAACCCTATCCACACCAAGCAAAATGTACTCCCTATCCCCCCAAAAGAAAAAACCAATCACAAACTATCTCGAAGGACAAGGACGCTTCCGCCACCTATTCAAACCCGAAAACAAACACATCATAGACCAAATCCAACAAGTAACCGACACAAACTGGCAAAAACTACTCAAACAATGCGAAACAACAACCTAACTTTCTTTACTTATTTACCTCTATTAAAAAAAGTTTACAAGGATCATAGGCTTCGATAATTTTGATATACTAATTTGAATTGGGAACAGATATACCTTTGAGTATGTCGGAATAAGATAAAAAGTGAGAATCTATGGAAAATAAATGGGTGAAAATCTATTATGAATTAATAGAGACATTAAAAAAGCAAGGCAGACCTTTGGGAGTATTTAAATCATTGAATATAAAGTCACACTATGTCAATGAAATGGTTGGACAATGTGGCTGGAAGTATGCAAGGCATCATATTGATGAGATTAAAATAAGTGGTGCTATTTTGAAAGATATGCCTGAATATCAAACAGGGCAAGCAATTATCGTTGATCTTATGGAGCATTTATTGTTGCACTACATTATCGTAATGGCTAATACCACAGAACCAAATCATGGTATGCTTGTATATTTGCAATACTGTGATGACCCACTTGCTACTTGGGAAAAATATGCAATAGCAGGGTGTAAAAAATTTGCCATAGAGTTTGATGAAAATTGGACGAAAAATTTAACATTTCGCCCCTTCGGCAGTTTGCACTGAAATAGGGTGTGAAAGTAATTGTTATATGAACCTCCATTTCTACAACACTTGCTACAATTAGGTGACTATCAGTCAATATAAAGTCTCAAAACTTATACCATGATTTTGAGGAAAGGAACCCTCTGTAGACATGTGTCCCAATTTCAGAACTACTGAATTGTCTAATTGCACAAATATTCATTTATAAATATTAGACCTCCTCGGGATTTAGTTTTGGTTTTCATGGTTGATTAGACCGCAGATTAGGGCTGCTCGTATTTCGAAACGTTTACGTCTATTACGATACTTGTTTGCCAAAATTTTAAACACCTTAAACTTTGCAATAACATTCTCAACAAAAACACGCAAACGAGAAATACGCTTATTCTCCATTTTCTCCTCCACACTTAACACGCCACCACGA
>Ga0123356_10003163_pt1 | contig 17313 bp, 13 predicted proteins | sample TergutEmb28metaG_2_FD_92546 | JGI IMG/M metagenome (GOLD analysis project Ga0123356, IMG submission 92546) | Embiratermes neotenicus P3 segment gut microbial communities from Petit-Saut dam, French Guiana - Emb289 P3 | ecosystem: Host-associated > Arthropoda: Insects > Digestive system > Gut ...
GGGCTAGCACTAGGACTAGGACTCGGGCTAGCACTAGGACTAGGACTCGGGCTAGCACTAGGACTAGGACTCGGGCTAGCACTAGGACTAGGACTCGGGCTAGCACTAGGACTAGGACTCGGGGTTGGTTGTATGTCTGGGATTGGCGGTCCGCTTGTGTAGCTTATGTCATAGTTGTTGTAGCCCTGAGTAAACGGGGCCGTCCAAACAACATTAGTGCCTATCTGTGCACGATACAGCGCATCATGATCGGGATGCCGATCATTTGCTACAGATGCACGATTACCCGAAAACACTATCCCGTCAGAAATAGAGAGCAGATTAAGACTTTGAACGTGAACCCAGATTCCGCCACCACTATTTGATGCTGTGTTATCTGAAATTGCACCATCGTATAGCTCTGCTTGGCCGCTGTCGAGATATATACCGCCGCCATCTATAGCAGTGTTGTTAGAAATCACACCCCCAAAAAAACTTAAACCACCACATACACCGCCGCCATAATCAGCTGTGTTGCCTGAAATCACACCCCCAAAAAAGCTAAAACCGCTAATCATTGAGATATACGCGCCACCACCAGAAGAGGCGATATTGTTAGAAATCACACCCCCAGACATATTAAAGTAGGAAAAAATGCTGTTAGATATGCCGCCGCCAATTTTAGCGGTGTTACCCGAAATTTTGCCGTCGCTCATAGTAAAAATACCATAGTTAGCTACGCCACCGCCATAGCCGACACCATCGGAACCAATAGCTGTACTAGTAGAAATTTCGCCGCCAAACATAGTAAAATTGCCGCTGTTGTATACACCACCACCATCCCCAGTGGTGTCACCCGAGATTTTACCAGCAAACATAGTAAAGTTACCGAGGTTATTGTGCACACCACCACCAAAACAATAGCTACCAATAGCTGTATTGTTGAAAATTGCGCCGCCAAACATAGTAAAATTGCCCCCGTTGTTGTATACGCCACCGCCACCATAGGTGCTAACTGTATTTCCAGAGATTTCGCCAGAAGAGAGGATAAGTGTACCGTCGGATTCGACAGTTACCCCTCTGCCGTTAACAACAGTACTCCTGTGTGTTACCGTAATGCCCGCAAGTTCCAATACGCCATCACTTGCAACAATAAGGGTATTTGCATAATCTGCACCAATCAGCTTGAAAAATCCATTACCATCATGACTTGTCAGAGTGACAGTCTTACCATCCGATATACTAAGCGCAGTGCCAGTAAGTTGGATATCTTTAGTGAGAACAATAACAATGGGCCCCACAGAATTTTTAACAGCATCCCTAAGTTCCGTTTCAGTTCCAACAAGCACCGCGTGCTCTATGACTGGATCCTCAGCCCCTACAGTCAACGCAAAAACAAACAAAGAAGACACCAACGACACAAGCAGTAAAGAGACCAAAAATGAATTTCTATAGTAAACACCATGCGAGCCAGACTTAAATTTGATATTTGCGATCATATAAGACCTCGGAAACAAGTTGTAGATTTGTAAAAGGAACAATCTTAATATGGATTAATCCAAATTTCGACATATATCATAAATCATTAACAGAATAAATAGAATAAAACTACGGAGAGAATTGGAACTAAAAAAGAAAATGCAGAGTCAGATGATAATAATTTTTCTGAAAACAGAATGGGAGTTTATCAAGGATCATTTCTATGATCTCAGCATCAAATAATTTGTCACACATACTACAGTTCACCAGCAAGGATATGCAAATAACCATACGAAATCGCCCTTGAAGTCATCCGTTCATGATCGTCCTTAGTTTTGAGCCTATACTGTACTGTGTAGTCATGGCATTTAGAGATTATAATACGAAACCGTCAGAGTAACTCTGAGTTTTCATCCTGTGAAGTCTAGCTAATGCCTTCTCATCATCCGGTAAGCAGATAAGCTCAAGCAGAAATAAAAGCATTTAACAACGCAGTCTGAATTTTGGGAAGTCTTTTATTTTTGTTTTAAATAAATTAGACAGGAGTCTAAACCTATGGAATTTATTGGAAGTAAAACAGAAAAGAACCTCTTAGCCGCATTTGCAGGCGAGTCCCAAGCACGAACCCGATATACTTTTTTTACAAGTGTAGCTAAAAAAGAAGGATATGAACAGATAGCAGCCATCTTTGAGGAAACTGCTGCAAACGAAAAAGAACACGCTGAACTGTTCTTTAAGCATCTAAAAGGTGGTGTGACAGAAATCACAGCAACATACCCGGCAGGCATCATTGCATCAACTGCTGATAATCTCAAAGAAGCCGCAGAAGGTGAAAAACTCGAATGGGGTACACTCTATCCTAACTTTGCAGAAGTAGCCAAGCAGGAGGGTTTTGCTGATGTTGCAAAGACGTTTTTGATGGTTGCAGAAGTGGAGGCAAATCATGAACGCCGATACCGCAAACTACTAGGAAACGTCCAGACAGACAAAGTCTTCAAAAAAGACGTCCCCACCAAGTGGAAATGTAGAAACTGTGGCATGGTTATAACCAGCTCTGAAGTACCAGACAAATGCCCTACCTGCGCCCACCCGCGAGCATACTTTGAAATTTGGACAGAAAACTACTAACCCTTCCCTTTTTTAACGATCATCGACATTCTCTGCTACCCTACCTTACAAGCGCCAGCTTGACAAGTGAAGACTCGTTTATGAAGGTGCCCAAAAGGGCAATTATGTGATTGTCAACGTTTTAGTTTCTTTCGGCGCCTTTTTTGGCAGTGAAATCTCTAGAATACCATCTGTTAGGTTAGCGTTTGCATCGTCAGAACGCACGGGTTCGGGCAGATGGATCTTTCGGTAGTATGTTTGGGCTGACCGTTCATGTCGGACGTAATTTTTGTTTTTCTGATCTTCGGTATGCGTTTTTTTAGCATTTATCGTAATGGAATCCTCAGTCATTTCAATTGTCATATCATCTTTTTTAAAACCCGGTAACTCCGCGGTCAAACGATAATTTTTCCCTTGATCCTCTAGATCCACATAGGGAACGCCTAAACCCGTAAAGGGAACTATGGACGCACGCGCTTTTGATGTTACGTCCCGTCCTAGTCTTGAAGATACACCCCAGAAGTCGTCAAAGTCCCGTTGAAATTGGTTTAGCAGACGATTAAAATCCCGCTGGATAGCCCTTGAGGCATAAGGAACGTTATCCTCATCTGACTTTTTGACTTCTTCATCAGGAGTTTTATCTTTTCCATCATCATAGGCCGGTTTATTTTTATCTTCAGACAAACATAATCACCTAAACCTATTTCAGATGAAATTTTGTTAATTAACATATGTTGGTGTATTGTGCTACCAAACTTTTTTTAAATTGCTCCAGTGAACCTTGATGCCTCATGTGACTGACATATTACAGACACAAACAGCTTATAGCAATAGAAATCTAAAACCAGATATAAATGAGGAACAAATCCTCAAAAAGGGATATGAAAAATATGGGAAACACAGGTACAGACGAACCTAAGTCAAACGGCAAAATTCAAGTTACCAAAGACGGTCCCTATATGGTTTTAGGCGGCATACCGCTCTACCGGATGATTATCAAATGTGACCACTCAATAACGCCCTCAGAGTGGGTGGTTGGAGAAAAACTCGAAACCCCATCGAACTATGCCCTTTGCAGATGTGGCGAAACAAGTAACAAACCCTTCTGTGATGGAACACATATAAAAAATAACTTCAAAGGTACTGAAACCAGTAAGAACACCCCCTTTGAAACGATGGCAAACTCCATAGAAGGCCCCAAAATAACCCTCAAAGATGCCGAAATTCTCTGTGCGTCCGCACGTTTTTGTCACAGAAACGGCGACATTTGGAATCAAATATCCCAAACTAATGAAGCAAAAATCAAAGAAAATTGCATAGAAAATGCATGCACCTGCCCCTCAGGCCGCCTTGCCATTGTAGACAAAGAGGCTGGCAATGCAGTTGAGCCAAAACTAGACCAAGCAATTGGATTAATCGAGGACCCCAGCATTGGACGCGATGGTCCACTTTGGGTTAGGAGCGGGATTCCTGTATATAGTACCGAGGGCAAACTCTACGAAATCAGAAACCGCATGACACTGTGTCGATGCGGTAAATCGACAAATAAACCGTTTTGTGACAGTAGCCACTATCCTGAAGAAGATCATACGGAGAGAAAAAAATGATAAAAAAACCAAATATAAAAACCGATCAAAACATTGAAACATTGTTAGAATCTAAGCCTAAAGCATATGTACTATTCTATGCAACTTGGTGCCCGTTTTCCCAGCAGTTTCTCCCACTATTTACCCAATATTCAAAAACCAACCCTGACGAATGCATAAGTTTACCCATTGATTCTAAACCGGAACTATGCGACAAATACGATATCGAGTACTATCCAACCGTGTTGCTGTTCAAAGAGGGTAAAGTACAGAAAAGATTAGACGCTACTCCTGGAAAAGGATTAAACAAAGAACAACTCGATAAGCTAACAGCCAGTACATAAGTAGTCTCACTTCTACGCCTTACCGCAGAACTAAATGTAGTCAAACAAACGAGTAGTGTGCTAACATAGAATATTTTTATGGGTTAGTTGTTTTATTTGTTATCGATGAGGTTTAGCGGATTTTTCTCCTGTAAAGAAGCCTCATTATATGTAGATTTAGCACGATTTTTTCTACTTTAATTAGGTATTCTGAATTAGCATACTACTAAAAACGTCTATTGATTGATCATGCTGTTTGATGATTCTGATGTAGAGGAATACGTGCTAGTGGATTAGTTATTATTGATTTGGTAGAAGTTCGGTGAATTCTGCGTTAACTGCACCGTGTTTGTTTTGGATGATGACACTTATTTTGCGCCATTCTTCGCCGACCGTAGCCCAGTTTGGTCCCATGATGATGCTGTTTCCTACATAGTCGCTTAGTGCCCTTTCTCGTTTGACGGTGCGTTGGGTCCAGTCTACACTTATGAGATTGGAGCGTCTTAGGTATTGGAGGTTACGGGCTACTTGGTTGAAGTTTATGGGGTATGAGAGGATGATGTTTAGGTCATCAGTTAGGGAACTTATGGTGAATTCTTCTTCGTCACGGAGACTTATAACAGCGATCATGTCTTGCATCAGTTTTGCGTTGCGGGTCAGGTAATAAGCGCGTTTTGGAACTAGGACTTGTTCGAGGCGGTAAGCGTTGCGTTTGTAGAACCAACTTTTAACGAGTTCTGCAACCAACAGATAAGCACCCATCAGCAGTGCCAAAAAGGCGTAGAACATAAGAGAGGGCGCTTCGAAGCCAAAGATACGGCCTAACGGTGAGAACGGTAACAATAGAGCGAATGCTATGATGATTATACTACTGATCATGAGGTATTTGCTTGGTTTGCTCTTCCAAAACGGTGTGCGGCGTGTCCGGATGACGAAAACGACTAAGACTTGCGACACTATGGATTCAATGAACCAGGCAGTTTGAAACATACGCACAGAATAGTCGGGATCCGCCGTCGTCATAGCTAAAGGTATGAAGGGTATGAAGATAAGAAGCATGCTAAAGAAGGTCAGGAAGTCAAACAGTGAACTCACTGGTCCCAGTGATACCATAAATCGGCGTATGAAGGAGATGTCCCAGCGTTTGGGTCGTTCTAGGTATTCGTTGTCGACTTTATCGGTTGTTATGGTGGTCTGGGAGAAGTCGTAGAGCAGGTTGTTTAGCAGTATTTGAACAGGAAGCATGGGTAGGAATGAGAGAAAGAGAGCGGCACCGGCAACGCTAAACATGTTGCCAAAGTTTGAAGATACACCTAACTGGATGTATTTCATGGTGTTACCAAAGGTTTTGCGTCCCTCAAGTACACCTTCGGCTAGGACAGTGAGGTCGTTTTTGGAGAGGATTATGTCTGCAGATTCGCGGGCAACATCAACGGCGTTGTCTACCGAGATTCCGACGTCGCAGGTTTTTAATGAGGGGGCATCGTTAATGCCATCTCCCATGTAACCTACGACATGACCGTTCTTTTTGAGCAGGGTTATTATGCGGTCTTTCTGTACGGGGTTGACACGACAAAAGATATTGGCTTCCTCGACGATTGCCATTAGGGCGTCATCGGTTAGGTTGGCTATATCGCTACCTAAGGCGACACCTTTTATTTCAAAGCCAAGTTCCTCGCATACCCTACGGGTAACCAGTTCGTTGTCGCCTGTTAAAACCTTGAGTTCGATACCAGCTCGACTTAGCAGATGGATGGATTGTTTAGCGGTTTCTTTGGGGGGATCAAGAAATGCGACAAATCCAAGGAAGATCATGTCGTTTTCGTCATTTATGGAGTAAACTGCTTTGTCTTCTTTTAGTCGTTTGTATGCGATACCCAAAACTCGGAGGCCTTGAGCGCTGTAATCATGGTATTTCTGTTCGATTTTTTGGCGGATTTCCTCATTTAGATCTGCTATGCAGTCGCCTAGCTCAAAGTATGAGCAGACACGGAGAATTTCCTCGGGTGCACCTTTAGCGGTGAAATAGCGCTGTCCTTCGTGTTCCACCACTACTGAGACGCGCCGGCGTATGAAGTCAAAGGGAACTTCGTCGATTTTTTGGTATTTGGAGGTGTCGATTTCTTTGTGTTTGAGAATAGCTTCGTCAAGGGGACTGCGTAGTCCAGTTTGGAAATTGCTGTTAAGAAAAGAGTGGAGAAATACCTTATCGTCTTCGTTACCGTCTATGTTGACGTTTAGGATTAGTTTAATTCTATTATCGGTTAGTGTACCGGTTTTGTCGGTACACAAAACGTTCATGCTACCAAAGTTCTCAATGGCAGAGAGCCTTTTGACGATGACACCTTTCTTAGACATAGCCATTGCGCCCCGTGATAGGTTGATGGTAATGATCATCGGCAACAACTCAGGGGTTAATCCAACAGCTAGGGCTACCGAGAAAAGTAGAGCACTCACAACGCCTCGCTCGGTGGGGTTGCGCAGTGCTATGACTAGAAAGACAAAGACCACAAAGAGAAAGGTGAGTTGCATTATAAAGAAACCAAAGCTCTTTATGCCGCGTTCAAACTCGGTTTCAGGCGCTTTCTCAACGAGTTTTTTGGCGATTTTGCCGTACTCGGTTGCGCTACCGGTTTTAACAACAACCGCAGTTGCAGAACCACTGACAACGGAGGTTCCCATAAAGCAAAAGTTGCTCCAATCGACAAGCGAGCCGCCCTTTTTCACAGATCCGGCAACTTTTTCTACGGGAAAGGATTCTCCGGTTAGAGACGATTGATTGACAAATAAATCTTTGGCTAATATGACGCGAGCATCAGCTGGGAGGATGTCCCCGGCTGAGAGGTAGATTACGTCGCCGGGAACGATTTCAGGAAGCCCGATTTCTTGGCGCACTCCGTCTCTTAGCACAGTAGCGGTGGTTGTGACTTTTTGTTTTAGTAGCTCAGCGGCTTTGCCGGCCTTGCTTTCCTGATAGGAATCAAGTGCTACACTGGCAAATATGATAACTAAAATTATGGACATGTTGACGATTTCTTGGAGCAAACCCGAAATTACTGCGGCAAACAAAAGAATGATAACCAAGGGACTCTTGAAGTGTAAGAGAAAATCTTTAATGATTGAATGTTTAGGTTCGCCGGCAAGCTCGTTTCGGCCATAAATTTTAAGGCGCTCGTCTGCCTGTTCAGAGTTGAGGCCTTGGGGAGAACTGTTTAGGTGTTCAAAGAGTTCATCGATGGAAATCCCCACAAGCTCATCGGGGCTTAAAGTTGGCTTTATAGCAACAGCTGGGGAATCGCTTGATGGGTTGTGTCTGTTGGATAAATGCTGTTTTGCCATAAAGCCTACAACCTCAGGGCTACATTAGAACACTATGTCTTTTAAAGGGGTTTCGCAAAATCTGCACAGTTAGCCCTCAAAATAGATATTTGTAGTTTTTATCGGTAACTTGGTAGATTGAACTATTGATGTAGCGGTGTTTTCCTAAGTTTTGCAAACACTGTCATGGAAACACGTCATATATACAGCCGGTGGGTTTGCCACGCTTCTATTATTTTGAGGGTTAAGAATCATGTTATGATCAACAAAAGTTAGGGTTGGTTAGGGTTACATTTTGGAGAGGATTTCTTCACGTTGGAAAATCTTTATGCCCACATAGAATATAGCGGCGTCTAAAGTAACAAATATGGCCATGAGGGCAACTAATATGGTGGGTCCAAGGATGAGGATGCCGGAAATTTGTGCAAACATAAGCCCCAGCACTGGGAACAGGAGTAGGGCGCTTATTTGTTGGGCTTCTTTGAAGCCTTTAACTTTAGCAGATATTAGCACTGTTAAACCTATACTGCATAGTGCTAATGTGGGTGCAACACCCAATATCATGATAAGCCAAGTTAGGTTTGGAAGTAACAACATACCGTTGAATAAACCAATAGTGGCTATATCAAGTATAATTGTGTAGGTAGCAAACGAGGCAACTGTAACGATCATAGCTGGGATGAAGCTTACTAGAATTTTGCCCAAGAAGAGCTCACTATCAGAGATGGGTGTAGCTAGGAGGGCTTCAATTGTTTTGCGTTCGCGTTCGCCTGCAAAACTGTCGGAGGCCAATACGCTTGAGGTCATTATGGGGATTATGAGGAACATGGGTGCAAATATGTAGAGTGCTAGGACATATACCAGGAGTTGGGCTTGGGTCATCTGTTCGATGAGTGTTTGGGTATCTATGGGTAGAAGGGAGAGCGGTATCTGAAAATTACCTGCGTTCATTTCGTCGGCGGGCATGGTGCTAAGGACTGAGATTATAAGTGGAAAAACCACTGCAAATATGAGCGGCAGAATAATTATCGGCAAGAGCACCTGCCAGTTACGCTTGATTTCTAGCCAATCCTTCTTAAACACTAACCAGGCTTTGTGGATGTTCATTGGGTGGTTTTCTCCTTTATGAGCTTAAGATAGACATCCTCAAGGGATGGGCGAGATACATTCACTGATAGAATTTGGCCTTCGGCTTCAACGACTGTGCGCACGATTTCAGGCGTTGCTAACCGGGCATCTTTAACGCTTACCAGAAGCTCAGTGTTTATCTGCTGTATACGGACTGTTTGGGTGTGTTTGTTGTTTTCGACAGCAGAGGTAATTTTGGGGTTGAGTTCTCTTAGACCGATTTGGATTATGGGGGTGGGGTTAAGTTTATCCCGTAACTCATCAGGTGCACCGATAAGGATACAGTGACCCTTGTTCATGATTAACACACGCTGGCACAGCTTCTCAGCATCCTCCAAATGATGGGTACATAGTAGAATAGTTCGGTTTTCATGGCGGCTTAGCTGAGCCATTAGATCTCGGATCTCTTTTGCGGATTCAGGGTCTAATCCTGCGGTAGGTTCATCTAAGAATAAAACAGGGGGTTGGTGTACTGTGGCGCGAACAATAGCCAGTTTTTGTTTCATACCCTTGCTAAAGGTGCCGGCTTTGTCGTTTCGACGTTCCCAGAGGTTAAAAAATTCGAGTAAGTCACGAATTCGGGTTTGTCGTTCTTGGGGGTTGGCTACGCCGTAGGCTTGGGCAAAAAAGTCCAGGTTCTCATAGGCTGTGAGCCGTTCGTAGAGGCTGGGGTTTTCGGTTAATATGCCCACGGATTGACGGACTTTTTGGGAGTCGTTATGAATGTTGTATCCGGCGATGGTGGCGGTGCCTTTGCTGGGTGCAGTGAGGCAGGCAAGCATGCGAATAGTGGTGGTTTTGCCTGCACCGTTGGGTCCAAGAAACCCAAAGACCTCGCCTTTTTGGATGCAGAGGTTTAGGTTGTCTACAGCTGTTAGGTTGCCAAATGTTTTGGTGAGGCCACTGACGTCTATCATGCTTATACCCCTGTTAAGGAAGGATTAGTGAGTATTGTGCGATTATATAAAGTTTGAAATGATTAAAAGGAGACTTTGGAGGGTTTCGCTTGAATGTATGTCGAAGTCGCTATTTTTTATCTTATTTGAAGAAAACAAGCGTGTTGTGTAGTAGACGGTGAATTGATAGGTATCAAGTGGTTGGAGATGCACTGGTAGGGAGTATAATCAAGAAGGAGAGATGGAGATTTTTATGGTTATTCACGAGATGATTAAAAGGGGGAAACAAAAGATCACGCGATAATTGTTCATAGCTTTTTTAGTTTGCATGTTGTAGACTTTGATATGTCTGATAGTTTGGTTTGGCAACGGATGGTGTTGCCTAACGGTTTAACAGTGTTGCTCTATCCGCGTAAGCAGGCAAATACGGCTCAGTTGGCCTTGGCGGTTAGGTATGGTTCCAATCAGGAGCCCCCAGAGTTTGCGGGTATGGCTCATTTTATCGAGCATATGTTGGCAGGTGGTTCAGAACAGCGTATTGGGCTGTCGCGAAGTATTGAGAATTTTGGTGGGGTAATGGATTTGTACACTGATCGCGAGCAGGTTACAGGTGTTGTTGATGTTTTGCCCGAGAAGTTAGTGGATGCGGCAGGGATTCTCTCAGAGTTATTTTTTGGGGATGCTTTTGAGAAGTCAAAGTTTGAGATGGAGCAGAAAATAATTTTAAATGAACTCTCAGAGGTAGCCGATGCTCCAACCATAAAAGTTGAAGAACTGTTGCTTGAAAATTTGTTTTTGCACCACCCAATTCGTCGTCCGATTGGAGGTTATCCAAAAATTATAAAACAGCTAACACTCCCCCAGCTGACACAAGAACACAAAGCCAATTATGGGCCTCAAAACATGATGATGGTTTTATCGGGCAAATTTAATAAAAAAACCCTCGACATCATACTTGAAGACTTTACCAACAATGAGAAAACGGGGAAAATATCAGCCTCTCAGGTGGCTTGTGAGAACGACAAACCGAAGGCGTTGGTGGTGGAAGAAAAAGCAGGCATAACGCAGAGTTATCTAAGCATCGGGGCTAAAACCATAAACGCCACACATAGAGATGCACCTGTGTTGGATTTAATTGGTACCTTACTTGGAGGCGGCACAAGCTCACGTTTGTTTATAGAATTGCGTGAGAAGCAGGCAGTCACATACGATGTGAATTCAGCGCATTGTAAGGGTTCAGATTTTGGGTATTTGAGCGTTAATTGTGCGGTTAACACGCAAAAAACAACTAAAGCCCAAAAACTTGTATTAAAAGAATTAGAAAAACTACAGAGTACTTTGGTTCCATTAGAGGAATTGGAGCGGGTTAAACAGATTATGCTAGGCTGCATCTTAAGAGGCATGGATGATTCACATGATACACTTGAGATAATTAGCTATATGGAAGCTCAATTTGGCAATGAATTTGGCCTACAAGAATATGTTGCTAAAATTCAGACGGTTACAAACCAAGATATACAAAAAGCGGCAACCCAATATCTAAATGATGCTAATTTAGGAATTGCCGTCTTAAAACCGATGAAACATAGTGACTAAGAAAATGGCGATTATGCCGATAGTCACTGCTCAAACAAATCCAACTTAGGATGACCAAAAATGGTACATATGTGTAAAGAGGGGTAAATGTAATGGTTTTGGCAACGGGGGTATATCTGCAAACAGTGACACTCAGCTAGCCAGGGGTGGAATGTAACTCAGGGCCTATTGAATCTATTGAGTCTATGTTAAAAGTGCTTATAGCTATGGAACCGCTAGGGAGTTTGGGAACCTTAGGGATTGTTATTCATGAAGAAAAAAAGCATTACTCTCTTTAGCATTTTGCTCTTGTTTTGTGTTTGTGTCGTCGGCGAAATCATTGCGGTAGATGCCGCAGATGATGTTCTAGATAATCTTCAGATTCCATCAGATGGTACAAGTGTTGTTTCAAACATCGCGCTACAAGATGGGATAAGCTATGAGATTGTCGCTTCAGGCACATATAACACAGGAGGAACGCCTATAATAAATTATCAACAGGATGCCATGTATACAACACAGGACAATTGGGCAACTCATACAAGCGGACAAAATGGCTTGTATATAGACTGCTGGACAGTAGGGTCTAAGCAGTGGGACGCATTTAATGCAGAACATATTTATCGATATACAATCGTTGGCAACGGTTCTAAAATCAGTTTTAGAATTCATGACACATCATTTAAGGATAATAGTGGAAGCATCTACGTTCAGATTTTAGGATCCCCCACAGTACCCCAATCACCCACTCCAACATCGACAGCTCCCGCATCAACATCTACATCGATATCAGAAACTCCTCCGCCATCAACTTGGTCAACACCGAACACACCCACCAATCCAGACACTACGCCAACTCTTCCGGTTGACGCCTCCAATGCATCTCCAACTCCCACATCTCCGACCAATACCTCCACATCTACAGGTCACCCAGAACTTTTTGGGAACACCTTTGTGATTGTCACCACTTTGATAGTCACCGTTGCTGTTGCATCCGTTCTTATATTTACGCTGAGGAAAAGCAAGTAATGGCAACGGTTTGCCTCGAGTATAGCGGCAACTCGTAAACTCATTTTTTCTGACACTGATTGCCTCTAAATCGGGCAAATTGACAAAAGTATGGTGTGGTCTTGATTCGAGAGGGATAATTACAAGGTAATCGAGTTTATTTTTCAGTTTATCAGTAGCTATTGAATGCTAAGACGGGGGATAAGGGGTAGAGCAAAAGTAGAGATTGAGCAAAAGTAGAGATTGTAAAATGTGAGTTTTAGCCGAATTTGCCGTTGATGTAGTTTGAGGTTAGTTCGCTTTGGGGGTTTTCGAAGATACACTTTGTTTGGTTGAATTCTATAAGTTCGCCTACGTACATAAAAGCGGTGTAGTCTGAGACTCGGGCGGCTTGTTGGAGGTTGTGAGTGACGATTATTACGGTGTAGTTTTCTTTGAGGGCTCCGACGAGAGCTTCTATTTTTGAGGTGGCTGCTGGGTCTAGGGCGCTGCAGGGTTCGTCCATTAGGATTAGTTCGGGTTCGGCGGCTAGTGCTCGGGCGATGCAGAGCCTTTGTTGTTGGCCGCCAGAAAGGCTAAAGGCGCTTTCGTTTAGGCGGTCTTTTACTTCGTCCCACAAGGCGGCGCCTCGGAGGCTTTTTTCTACGATTTCTTTGAGTTTTTGTCCTTTTGCGGTTCCGTGGATTTTTGGGCCAAAGGCTACGTTTTCAAAGATTGATTTTGGGAAGGGGTTGGGTTTTTGGAATACCATGCCGATTCTGCGTCGTAGTTCGTATACGTTATTGGTGTTATCGTAGACGTTTTTTCCGTCAAAGATTATTTCGCCAGATGTTTTGCAGCCTAAAATCAGGTCGTTCATGCGATTGATGGATCGTAGGAGGGTAGATTTTCCGCATCCCGAGGGTCCCATTATGGCGGTGACGCTTTTTTCTTTTATCTGGAGATCAACGTTTTTTAGGATGTGAGTATTTGTGAACCACAAGTTGAATTTGTTGGTTTGGATTTTAGGCACAGCGTTCTCTCCACTAATCTTTGTACTGTCGCCGAGTTGGTGCAAGGCGAGCTGTTCAAAAGTTAGTGGGTTGTGAGGATTATATTGATTGTCACATTAAGCTAAATAGAATACAATTTTCTATATATACTGTTGAGGGAACGAATTTATTGGGTGATTAGCTAGTCAGCATTTGTTAGTTACAGACCAAAGAAGGTTGTAATATAAAAAAACAAACCGAGCATATATGTTCGCGACTGCTCAGAGCATCGTTTGTTGCTATAGCGATGGTGTATGAGAGGTTACTTAGCTGATTGGATAACTGTGGTACGTATGTTAGATAAATTGGAGAAAAGTGATCTAAAGATGTTGAAGGATAAGATCGTAGGGTTTACCCCTGGCCATCCATTGGTTATCGATATTATTGCTAAGCTCACCATCACCTTTGGGGTTGTGTTGTTGATTTCAGGCCTTGCGCTTATGCTTTCTGACTCAAGTTTGATGTCTCAGGCGCCGCTAGCTGAATCAGCTACAGAATCAGCTACAGAGGCAATAAGCTGGGTTCCAGGCATCCCCTTTAATACCAAAGAACTAACCAGCTTTAATATCACAACAACAGGTTTAGTAACTTGGATCATTGGAATTGATCTTGTTCTAATCGGACTTGGCATATGGGTTAAACACCGTTTAGCACATCTAGCCGCAGTTGTTACATTTGGCTTAGCCACAATCTTTCAAGTCCAACAATTCTTCACCCGGGGAATAATAGGTGCACCCGCATCAATCATCGGACTTGCCATCAACGGAACAATCACATACTTTCTCTTTGTAACCCTAAACTGGACAAAGCATCCCACAACAAACCGCTAAGCATAAAAATAACTCATGCTTCTACGTCCCAGGGTTTTGTGTGTCAGCCTGCCATACATCAAGCTGTCAGCATCAGCAGATATATTTACTATTAATAGGGAATTTATAGTCAGAGCTTTTTCACTATAAGTAAAAGCAAAGTATGGACACATTATAGGAATAAACAGTTTAAACGACTACTATCATTGGAGAGGAAAAAGAAAATTTGGAGTAAGCAATCATGTTTGACACTATGTTTAGCTCGACTATTATGCTGTAGGGTTTGTGGAGTTGCTATTGCCTGTTTGGTTGTTTAGCAATGATGGGGGAGAGTTGCCTTCGTCTATGTAGCTTCCTACAAAGTAGGCTAAGTCGGTGAAATCGATTTTTTTGTCGTTGTTTAAATCACATATTTTGTTTTGGTGGGGGATTTCTTGGTATTGACCAAAGTAATCAAAGGCATCTATGAAGATTTGGAAGTCTTTTGGGGTTACTTTTCCGTCTGAATCGAAATCGCCTAGTACTGATATGTATGTGGGGAGGATCAATGTGGCAAGGAGTTTAGAGGTGAGATCGGTTACCACTATATTGTATTGGGCGTGTCCTGCAAAGGCATAGGATGCTACAACCATATCCACAGTTATTGTTGTTTGTTCTGTTATGGTTGTGGTTGTGTTTGCAATGGCTACGGCCACGTTGTTAGTGTCCATCAGGGTTATGTAGATTTGAACATTGGATTTAGATAGAGAAGTAAGGGTTATATTAACTGCGGCTGGGTGTCCCCGATAGACTAGGCCACTCTCATTGCCCCAGGGGTTGAGTGTGGTTGTATGCGCAATGTATACTGAGGCTGCGTCCACTATCTGGCATTGCCAGCCAGACAACCCCACTAAAATAAGCAGAGTAATCGTTGCATAGAACTTTAAGGGTTTCATAATACAACATGATACAGAGTTAAATAAAAAGTAACCCCTAATACTCTATATACAATAAAAAAACTATATATCATTCAATACAACACAATTACACTAACTTAAAGAATGAACTGAAATATACAGTTAAATCGAAAGACTATCATTACACAACTAACAAACAGCAACCCTACCGAAATATAACCGGTTAGAGGTAAAACTGTTTTTAACTGACGTTTGAGTTCAGGTGATTTGAAAGGCCAGGGTTGCTTGGGGACAGTAGGGCGTACCGGATTTCTCAGGAGCCGCGGTTAAGATGTTAACGTAGGCTATGGCTTGGCCTGTAAAGGCCCAAGAGGGTATAAGAACCACTGTAGTGATCGTTGTGGTGCCCTGTGTTTGAGCTTTAAGGGAAACTGGGGACATGCCTAAAGGCAACTGTGCTGAGTCAGATATACTGGCCGTAAACACTAATCCTTCTGGAATTTCACCTTCTAAGGTTACATTGATTGGTACCCGGTCGGATCTTTGAATTGAACTGGGGATCGAAATCGACTTTATAGACAGAGAAGACTCAACCGTAAACGTGGTAGTTCCAGTTATGACAACCTCTGAAACATCAACTGACGCCAATATGGACCACTCCCCGAAAACAACTGACAGATCAGCAGGCGCAGGAACCCTAAAAGTGAAACCCGCCAAACCCGAACTATTGGTAGTATCAACATATGATCCTGCCATAGTGCCATTCGGATAAAGCAACGTAAAAGCAACATCACACTTAGCAACGCCACCCCCATTAAAAGTTACATTGGCAAAAGTAGACACCAAATCCCCTAAAAGATAAGACGACTTATCAGTAGAAACAACAATCACCGCACCCCCATGAGACCCAGAAGACGAAGAAGACGAACCAGAAGGGATTGCAATTCTAGGAATCTGGTCGATTGCATAAGGCAACTCGGCATTAGTAGGATCTAAAAGCCTCACACTATTGAGGGTTATATCTGCGCTACCTTCTCCAATCACCTCAAAATAGATTCTTGCTAAAACACCACCTCCACTTACGCTACTCCGCTCAAGTAATACCTGTGATGGGCTGGACAGAAATGTACCGCCCGCATTATCCATAAAAACGGCAGGGAACATATCAGCAGCACCCCCAGAGGTAAGAAACTGCCCCTTAGCAACTCTAGTCACCTTTAGTACATCTGGATTCCAAGACATTTGATCAACAGTCCAGCCCCAAAGGCCTTCGACGCCAGCGACATTTATATTTGCAATAAAGGTATCACCTATCCTTGTTGGATTGGAGTCAACTGTTATATAGACAGATGCAGATTCGGCAGCAACAACAGCGCATAGATACAAAAATGAACCGGTTAAAAATACAACAATAACTGATGCAAACACCATTTTTCTATTTTTCATATTCATCCCCGCAACACATCCAATCCTGCAAGCAGGCAGTTGTTTATCTACCCGCTACTCGCCCCTTCTACGTTTCACAAGCAGTTTAAACTATTTTACTCTTCAGTAAATACTAACCATAGCCAACTATAGATGTTTAGTCAGTATATAGCAAAAAACATTGCCCATCAAGCATTGTATAAAATTATCACAGTTTTGACCAACAACATATCAGCCATTGCGCACACCCAAAACAACATCAAGTACACACTCAAACAGACTATACCCTCTTTTCCCAAAATTATTTAGCGGGTTATTTCGAGAATATGTCTTTTATTAAATATAGTAGACTGTAGTCCCAATTATTTGGCCATTCGTGGTTGGGCACACATATACCAAACGATACAAAATTCAGGTGCTTAAAACACAAACGCCTCAAGGGTACACCAATTAAATACCTGTCCACCGACAAACACTATAGCAACTTAACTTTTTATAGTTTATGGTGTATTGTGTTGTGAATTGTGAAGTAAATGGAGCCCATACCAGTACGAGTTAGAGAGACAATTGTGAAACATAAGCAGGCAGGCAAATCTGGACGAGAAATCGCCCAATGGTTAATGATTCATAATCAAACAGTTAGCAGAGTATGGCGGCAGTTCCTAACCACTGGAAATGTTACACCTAAACCTAAAAACAGCGGAAGAAAACCAAAAATCACACCTCAAACCATGGAAAAAATACTTTTGAAAA
>Ga0123356_10003164_pt1 | contig 17310 bp, 18 predicted proteins | sample TergutEmb28metaG_2_FD_92546 | JGI IMG/M metagenome (GOLD analysis project Ga0123356, IMG submission 92546) | Embiratermes neotenicus P3 segment gut microbial communities from Petit-Saut dam, French Guiana - Emb289 P3 | ecosystem: Host-associated > Arthropoda: Insects > Digestive system > Gut ...
CCGCTGGACAACTTCGCATCAAACACCCCGGATAATTCCTCATAACGCTTAGCGTAATCTATCATCTGGTCGCCACGAACACGGAAAACTACAGATAACGACCGTGCTTCTTTTTCAATGTCGCTTACTGGCATTTCATTCCAGTTGACATACTGCTGCTGCGATAAAATGTGAGCTTCATCAAAGTCATATATTCCTTTTGCAAGAGTCGTTTGGGATGACAGATGACCATACTTATCTGTAAACGCTTGCTGGAACGATTTGAATGGCGCCTCGATTGCCGCCATTTTGCTATCAATAGCACTGAGTGCATTGCCAATTTCCCCAGACTTACCCCAATTAAGGTCAACGGCTTGAGGCAACACTCCGCGTCCTACCAGATTATTGACCGCCATTTTAGCGATTCTTTCATAGTTCCCACCGCTATCACGAAGGCTAAGATATTCCTGGGCAAGTTGCCGGAAAATACCAGAAATCTCCCAGTCTTTGAAACCCATGCCGCGAAGTTGGGTCGCAAAGCCCGCTGACTCTGCTTTCAGTAATTGGTTATCCAACTCTTTTAGAAGCATGTCAATTGCCTCGTCGTTATAGCCATGCTTCTTCAAATCCATTATGTTTTGCCGATGCTGCTCGTAATCCCGAAAAATATCAATAGGACTGTTCCGAGCTAGTGAATCTGCTATTCTGACTGTTAGTTCGTTGCCGCTGTAATTGAATTGATAACCCTGCACACCTCTATATGGGTGTACGCTAATATTTCTCTCGTAATAGTCCACTGGCATGGTTACGCCAAGGCTGTTTTTTTGGCTCTCAGCCGCAGCCGCCGATATCGATATGACGGCATTTTCGAGAGATACATTATTGCCAAATACTTTATTGACGTTATCCTGCGTAATCTCCAGAAGTCGCCCGGCAGGTATGGAAGGTATGCTTTGCCTTTCCAAATCTGGGCGGTACTTATCGATCCACCCGTAGACTGGGTGAAAATACTGGTTGCCTTGAAATGAAATAGTCATTGCTGTCAAATCCTTTCATATTTGCTATAGGTAGGCTATAGCATCCTTGCTCACGCCTTAAATCAAAATGACTTGCCTTTCAATAACTATTATCGGCATGACCTTCAACATTCTTTAAGGTTGCATCACGCGCTGAACCAAGTCAAATAAGGACATTGTCCTTGTTTGACTTGCTTATATTTGCCCGCATTGAAACGAGACATGTTTTCCGACTGTCGAGCAACCAAACGATTGCCATCATGCCAGAAGCATGCCACCACTAGAAAGAAATGTCAACAGCACCTGCATAAACGTAGCATAAAAGTGCAAAAACGTTTAGACTTCCTGGTTTTTTAACAGAATATTGATCAAGAATTTCCCCGTTTGTTGATCAAAACTCATTTGAACATTTCCATTGTATTTTTGAGCTATTGCCCTCATTTGCGGTATCCCGAACCCATGGTTTTTCTCGTCGGCTTTTGATGTGCGGAAGTCATCATATATCAGTCCGGATGTAAAGTTTTCAACAACAACCGATATATAGTCAGATACACTGGCTACATTGAGCCATATGTTTTTTCCCTCAACCTGTCCGCGCAAAGACCCTTCAATAGCATTATCTAACGCGTTTGCTAGGACGGCGGCCAAATCGAACTGATTAATGTTCAGCTTATCATCAACTAAAACCTTATAAACTATAGTTATATCGGATTCATTAGCTCTGGAGATTTTTGCGTTTATAATTGCATCAATCGCGGGAAGCCCGGTATCAACGATATCGGCGGTTTTTAATACATTTGAGTTAATTTCACTGATGCGTCTTATGGCTTCTTGAACTGACCCGTCCGTCAACATGCCTGATATGGCGATTAAGTCATTGCTTATATCATGGCGAATATTCTTCAATTCGCGCTGAGACTGATATAGCTTATGATAGTGCTCCATTTGCGCTTCTTGCCTTAACTGAGCTAACTCAAAGTCTTTTTTGTATAAAAATGCTTTCCGATGGTCGTTGAGAATGAACATGATAACAAATACCAGAGCCAATGAGATGACTACAGAAGCAATGCCGAGATTGGCGGCCTGGTGCGGATTAGTGCTTATCGAATAATTATAGATAATAAAACAAAGAACGATTGATTGTATCGGCATGAACGCCATTAGCAAATTAAACCTGCTGTCCGCCTCCTGCTTGTTGCCCTTTATGATTATTCTGAGTATGTAGACTATGAACAACGAAAAGAGTTTTGATGAAAGTACTCCTACCATGTACGTTAGAGCGTCGTTTTGCACCTGCTCAATTGGAATCTTCAGGACACTCACAAAGAAAACACCAAAAAGCTGCTCAACAGAAAATAACACTGCCACAATAATAAAAGAGAACAGCACTTTGGAAGTAATGCTGGAAACATAAAAGAGGCTTAGGCAAAACATGATTGGAATTGAGATCAGTGGCAGTACGACGGTATTTTTTAGAAACAATGTCAGGACAATGACCAGAATGGCAACAAGCAGCAAACCTAACGAAAACAGGTAGCGCTTAATTCTTTTAGGCACCCAAAGGGTCTGATAAAAAACCATGACTACCAGGATTTCGAGTGCCGTCCCTACCAAATCTACCAATACTTTTTCCATACTTTATATCCTGTTTTTCGCAATATAAGTATTAAAAGCTTTCAGGCAATCCTGCTTCTTTCGGACACTCATATGCACATCGTGTCCGGTGGTCGTTCTTATCGCTGTGACCTCGATACTCTTTATAAAATTCATATTAACTATAAAACTGTGATGGCATCGCAAGAAACCGTATGGGAGTAAGCGTTCTTCATATTCATTTAGTTTTCCGACACACTCATATTGACGCTCTCTCGTAACAAAAATCACATGTCGACGGCTGCTCTCCAAATAGATAATTTCGCTGGCATCAAGAGTGTATGATGAATCTTGCCAATTGATTTGCAAAATGTAATGCTGTTCTCTGTACTTTTTCATCGCTCTGCATAAAACTTCATGAACTTCAATGTCATCTGCCGGCTTTGTAATGAAGTCAAACGCTTCGACCTTAAATGATTGAAAAACGAATTGCTTATGACTTGTTAAAAAAATTATTATGGCATTTCTGTCGGCACTCCTTATTCTGTGGCCGGCTTCTATACCTGATATCCCGCTCATTTGAATATCGAGAAAAATGATGTCGTACGGATACTCTGTATGACTATTAATAAGCGAAGTCCCATCCGGGAACTCTGCAATTTCAGTATTTTGAGGTAGTGAGCTGCTGGCGTCGATAGCCATTCTTACTCGCTTCCTAAAGTCGGGTTCGTCATCACATATAGCTACACGCACAGAATCGTCTCCTCTCGAGTCCTTGTGGTAATTATATGTGGCTTTTTCAATTTTCTCAAGAAAAATCTCCAATAATCCCATCCGGCGCACTTCCTTTGCTCCAATATCCGATTATTTCAAAGTATCAACGTTGCTGTTTGTTTTCAACAGGAAATGCAAAAACGTAGACTAAAAAAGCATAAGTGTTATACAGACCTGGGTGGACGTTTTCGAAGAGTTTTCAATGGAGGCAAAAAAGATGGTGGTTTCGCAACTGATAAAAGCATGATCGTCTATGACATCCTCGCCCTCTAAACCGGGGGAATAAACTTGCAGCGGAGAGGTGTAGGAAATTCACCTCTCCGCAGGATTCACAAATAATGTGTTAATAAATCACGGTGCGATTTGCGCCAGCATCCAATCATCCAGTTTGACCTTGACAAACACTCTCTCAACACCGGGTACGGTGATGACAGGCATCGCGGGTTGGGGCGCGCCCTCCGGCACTGGCATCATTGCCGCATAAGCCTGCTCGTCTGGTACGATCTTTTCAACCGGAATTTCAATATAAGTGCCTCTGAGTTTACCCTCGCTCAATAGCCTTTCGAAAGTGTCGTAATCGATGCGGGTGTAGTTAGTAGCTTCCCATACGCTCATATATTCACTTGCTTGTTCCGTAGAAAACTCAATAGAGGACGGAAAACCCGGCGCTCCCGCGATTGGTTTATGCTGTATGGTATTTGATAATGTAATCAGCCCTATTAGGATTAAGACCGCACTGATTAAAATACTTGCTGGTAATATCAAATGATCTTTCATTCCTGAGTCCTCTACAAATGGTTTTAATTCGCCCTGCCGATCATTGTCTGCAAATCCTTTTTTTTGATATAAAAGACAATTACATTATTTTGGATTTCCTCTAATACTATGGGTGTTGAGTTCAAATGCGCTAGAAAAGCCCGTTTTTGCCATAATTCACCACAATATCGTAGTCTTTAATATTCTCAGGTCCGGATACTCGTACTGTTTCCAACAGCTTTATTGCATAACTCGCATACGCGCTAAACTCATATTTACGCATTGCCAATTCCTTTGCCATTTCTGCAGATAGATTAACGCTCAAGTCTGCGAATACAGAATCAGCGTATTCATTCACACTATCTCTTATTAGCCGGTATACGTCCTCGCCGTCTTTGGTGAACACGCCCTTGTCGGTAAAAACTAAATCGTTCATGGTCAACCCTGTCCAACGATATAAGTTATTGCCAGCATAAAATTTGCTCTTTTCCGCATTAGTCCATGTCAGGGCTGCTCCATACGAAGGTATGTTCAGTGGCTTGTTTACGTCAATATTCAGCTTATTTCTTAATATATGTTCGCTTAAATTGTCAGTGTTAATAGCGTCGGACATTATTTCCATGTTCTGTACTTTTGCGTTATTTATCGCGTCCGCTATTCGCGCGGCCTTCGTCTCATCGCTTCCCTCGACACGTACGCGCTTGTCAGAGCCAATTTTGAAAACATAGTTTTCCCCCTCAGAAATCGTTATGCCGTTTTCACGCAAAACACGGCCTATTTCACGGTTAATGTCGGAAGTCCAATTTAACTGAGCGTTATTGCGATCAATCATCATTTGTCTAGCCACGGGATCCATTGGTTGAGCTTGCGGTGACAAAGCGGCAGCTTGCGCTTGAATTTTCTGGTTGTATTGCGCTATCAGCGCGTCTGACTTGGGAGAATATGAAAAGGAATCGACATTGGAAGTTAGCGCAAGTAAGTCGTTGGCATCAGATAATGATACAAACGACTGCTTTTTATTCATATTATTAGAATGCAATAAAACAGACCACAATTTAGCGTACTCTTTATAGTTGCTTATGTTGATATCGCTTATACGCATGATGACATACCCCCTGCAAAAGCCGTTATACTTTCGATTCTATGCAATTCCTGCAAGTATCAGGCGTTTCCATAAATACCCTTACTACTATTATCGGATTATTATGTTTAGCTCTTTACAGTCACAAAAAGAGAAAATGCAGTTAAATACTGCAACTTTCTCACTATATAGTGTCGTAACTATCTGAATATAATGCTGTGCTTTCCCTGTTACCGGTAATTGTTAATGCTCCCCTGAAAGGGCAATCAGTTGCTCACTGACAGTGACCGCGATCAGGAAAAACAGCTCTCTTGTAATGTCCGCCAATGGCGGATATAATTTTGCCCAAACAGAAAATAGGCCACGGCAGTATCCTCTCTCCGTCGAAAGTTTGAACGATACCGCCGTGACACGTTACCTTACGGCATGATTATCGTACCAAAATTCGAGCTAAAATTCAATGAGGAGACCAAAATTTACACCATCGTTCCGCTAATACCCTGCAAATGTCCATTGTGTGGCGGTGCGGTATACCATCGCGACTACAAAGCCCGTGATTCAAAGAAGTTGAACGGAGAGATATGGCACTTCATACTTCGGCGCTTGCTTTGCGACGAATGCGAAAAACTCCACACAGAAATCCCAGATATTATCCAGCCGTACAAACACTACGACTCCGAGACTATCCAGAGCGCCATCGACGGCGGCGAGAAAGCAAGGGACTGTGTTGCCGATGAGTCTACAATCAGCCGATGGAAGGCTGATTTTGTAAAAGCCGCACCCGACATCGAGCAGAGGCTCGCATCTGTCTATGCACGTGATACCGATGAAACGATCCCGGTTCTATCTTCAATAACGCTCATTGCCTACATTCGGGCCATGCAAAAATGCTGGCTCGCTTTTGTCATGGCGTTGCTCATAAACGGCGGGCATAAACTTTGCACCCGGTTTGCATTCTGTCCATCAAGTATAGATGGTATAGTCAGCCCCATAATCAAAGGAGGAGGCAAACTGGATGGCAAAACCATTAAAGACACCGGATGAAGTGGCGACGGAACGATTCAACTTGATATCCCCGCTGGTGTGCGACGACTTGGATAAAGGTCGCCGCTATGACCTCATGCATGAGATTGCCGAGCGGGGCGGCGTGTCTGAGCGGACATTGCGGCGCTACCTTGTCGCTTGGCATGAGGGCGGCTATGACGCGCTGAAGCCAAAGCAAGGCTGGGAACGCCCGGACAGCAGGCTTGGCGAGGATTTCGACCAGGTTGTCGAGGCCGCCATCGCCTTGCGCCGGGAATCACCGTCGCGTAGCGTAGCCGACATCATCAGGATACTTGAGCTGGAAGGCGCGGTAACGCCGGGGTCAGTAGCCCGCAGCACGCTCCAGCGTCATCTCGCCGCAAGAGGCTATTCGACTTCGCAGATGCGCATGTATACCGTTACGGGCGCTGCCGCCAGGCGGTTTCGAAAAGAGCACCGCAACGAGTTGTGGCAGTCGGATGTAAAATATGCTGCGTTCATCCCGGATGGGAAAGGGCGTAAAAAGCAGAGCTACCTTGTCGCCTGGATCGATGACGCCACGAATTTCATAGTTAGCGCAGGGTTTTATTTCGACCAGACCGTCGATGCGGTCGAGGACAGCCTGCGCAAGGGTATCCAATCCTTCGGCGTCCCTGATAAGATTTTCACAGACAATGGCCCACAGTACAGATCAAAGTGGCTTTCGGGGGCTTGTGCGAAGCTCGGCATCCGTCTGATGCACTCGCGGCCATACCACCCCGAAGGGAAGGGCCTCGTGGAAAATTTCAACAAACAGGCCAATAAACTCATATCGGAAGCCGCCTTTATGAAGCCGTCCGGACTTGCGGAGTACAACGACTTGCTCCGGGTTTGGATTGACGAGTATTATCACAAGCATCTTAATTCGGGGCTTGGTGGAGTATCGTCGGCAACCGCCTTCGGCACCGACAAGCGCCCACTCAGGTTCGCTTCGGCAGAACAGTTACGCGACGCCTTCCTTCACACGGAAACACGAAAGGTGGACAAGACGGGCTGCTTCAGCTTCGGCGGGCAGCATTATGAGGTCGGGCTGGCATATATCGGAAGGAAAGTTGAAGTGCGCTACGACCCGTCCTGGACAGAGGAACTTGAGGTAATCCATGAGCAGTCCGACCCGTTCATTGTCAAAAAGCTCGTAATCGGCAGGAACTGCGGGGCTACGCGGTCGCTCCCGGAACATATGCGCACCGACCCGCCGGAGACGTCGCGTATGTTGGACGCGCTGAAAAAGGAACACGGGGCGAATCGCCGCACTTCTGATTTCGCAAACAGGTTCAAGGATTTTTGGGAGGGGGCGCAGAAAGATGTATGAGGGCTTCTTTGACATGGAGCGCACGCCTTTTGTAAATACTATCCCTGTTGACGCGCTCTACCTCTCCGACAAGCATGAGGAGATACTCGGGCGGCTTGGGTATGTCGCGCAGGGCAATAGGTTTGCCGTGCTGACTGCCGGGGTCGGCGTGGGTAAAAGCACGTTGATCCGGAGATTCGTGCATTCGCTCAGCCCCGAGAAATATACCGCGCTCTATCTGGCCGACTCGCAGCTCACTCCGCGGTGGTTCTACAAGGGTCTGCTCGACCAACTCGGCATTGAGGCCAAATTCTACCGTGGTGACGCCAAGCGGCAGCTTCATAAACAGCTCAAGCTAATTCGAGAGATACATCACCGGAATATAATCGTGATAATCGATGAAGCGCATCTGATGGATCGCGAGACCTTTGAAGAGGTAAGGTTCGTCCTCAATACCGAAATGGACAGCTTCAGCCCCATGTCCCTGGTCCTCGTAGCCCAAAATGAATTGTGGGATAAACTCCGTATGCAGCAATACGCCGCTATCAGGGGGCGGATCGACATCAAGTGCGAATTGCCAGGGATGGACAGAGCCGATCTCGAGGCTTACATGAAAGCCCATCTTGTATATGCAGGCGGGAAAGTTGACATCTTCACGGACTCTGCCCTCGATGAACTGCTCAAATACGCCGCCGGTTCGGCAAGGGCTGTTAACAAGGCTTCCACACATTGCCTGATGAATGCGGCTCAGCGTGCCAAGAAGCTCATCGACGACGCTCTGGTCAAGCATGTTATTGACGCGGAGCTTCCATGATATGGAGGGCTACAATAACGATTTGGCTGATATGCCCTGCCTTATGCGCTGCGACATCGATTGCCCTTGTTTCTTCAACTACAGCGTTTGCAGCCCAGAAAATTCGACTTACTATCTTGACTGCTATGAAAATGATCGCATTGGAGGCTTACATGAAAAAGTTGATCAAATCCATCCTGTCCGTAAAACGTAAATACCGTGGTATCGCAGTCGGAGCCACGCTCCGGCTCCTGCGAATCGTCAGGGACATCGAGGAAGATGAAATACATCGCGTTGCGCGTGAGATGAGGGCTTATGACTGGGAGTCCGAAAGCGCCTCGTCGGACGGCTACGCAGCCCTTGAGGAAGAAGATACGCGGTGCGATTGCGCGCTCGGCTTTATCGAATGTGCAATCGACGACCTGGATTATGCATACTGGGGGGCTTATGACAGTGGGGAAGAATGTTGAAATCCCCTTGGCGATGCTGAAAAACCTTGTCTCACTCTTGGAATACTGGGACGTTTCGCTTTTCGACCGTTCCGTGCGTGAGGACTACTGGGATGCGTTGTGGTTCCTGAAGCTGAAATTGCTGAAGCTCGATCTCCATGACGCATATGCCAAAATTGTCAAAGCTCCGAATGATGATGCCAGGCATAAGGCGCGTATCGACTATCTCCAGTTAAAAAGACAGTTTGACGCTGCTGTCGCCGACTCCTGATTCGCATTTTCGCTGCGATCCATTAGCAAGTCCGTTTACGGATTTGCTCCTCGTCTGTGTGTACGCAGACGGGTTTCACTTTTCTCCTTGACCCTTTTGACAAATCAAGCTGTCTGGTCTTGGCATATCTCTTGAGCAATCAATGGTCGTATCAGGCAGGCATTAACAGTAATGAACGGAATTCATCAATCGAGCAAGTGTGGGCTCGGGAAATACTCTATATAAATCCTGCCTATTATGTTATCTCTTGGTACGAATTGATTGACCCAATACCTGGAATCTCTTGATCCGTTACGATTATCACCAAGAACGAAATAGCTGTTATCAGGAACAAAATAAGGCCCAAAATCCCCTCGAGCAACCTCTTTTATAAAAGACTCGTCAAGTGGTACGGCAGAATCGTCAATATAGATTTTCCCGTCTATTATCTCAACCTTTTCATATGGCAGACCAATGATCCTCTTTACATAAGGGATAGACGCCTCGTCATCCGGAGGCTGAAAGAGAATGATATCAAATCTGTTCGGCTCGCTCACGAGGTAAGCAACTCTTAAACCCATTACTCTGCTATCAGTCATGATCGTATTTTCCATTGATGAAGATACGACTACAGCAGAAGCAACTAACATATTATTGATTATAAGCGCACAAGCCAAAGCTATCACTAAATGTTTAACCCAACTTAGTATTTCCTTAACTTTTCTCTTTTTCTTCATAATGTACTCTCCTTGTAAAGGTTTCCACGCAGCTCTAAACGGCCTAAAAGAATCTAATCTATTGTATAAGTGGTATTGATGCCTTGCTCAACAGATCTGCGCAATCATGAAAAATGCGTTTTCGCTATCGAAGTCGGATTTTCCTATTCGCTTCGCAGAAGATAATATGGGCTGTTTTCATTCTGGAACGACCACTTTGAGAAAAAGGCGTTAAGTATCTCGTCTACTTGAGGAATGGTGAGGTCCTGCCTTTCATTAGGCGGGTTTTCATCGGAAACCATTGCAGCCAGAATAATGTCAATATCATCTTTCAATGCCTTAAGATAGCGGATTTCGTTTTCCGAAATAACGTTGTCAACTGTTATGCCGTTATATGGCATTTCGTTTGCTGTGCCTGTTACCGCTGTTAACGTGTAGGCAATAAAACCAAAATCAAATACTCCGCCGGGATACACGTTTACTCCAAATCCCTTATTGGGAAACCAGTTTCCGTGCTGCTTCAGTATTGTATCCATTCTGACGAAGTTTTGAGAAAGCAAGGCCAGGCTTTGCTGATTTGCTTCATAGTCGGTGACATCATTTTCTATGTTATAGATCAAACCGTCCAGATTGCGTGAAATGGTCATCATTTCGGAATACACATGATTTATCATCTTTCTCCTGATTAAGTCCTGCTCCGAGGCGTTTTTTGTCAACTGCACAATGGATACTGCTGATACTATAATGAATACAATAAGCGCGAATATAATAATCTTTTTCCACTTCATGCCGTTTGCACCTCCATATTTTAGATTAAGTACCCTACTTGCTGATTCTGGCTTTTTAACTAAGAATGATTCTCATTGGCCAAGAAACTCAGAGATTCCGACTAATCGCTTTTCTAACCGTCTATGCTTCTCGTCCAACCACTCTTATGCCCCCTTGAGGTAAAATATCAAAGCAACTATTACCCCGACTAAAGCAAGACCCTCTACGACCGTTACAACAACAATATAGCTTTTTGGTTTTGGATTCTTTCTATGTTCTATGTAAGTTAAGCAGATGGCTAAAACGGTAAAAATTGCCACAAATGCTAAAGCTGGAACCATGATAAGAATCCTCCTTTTGTTGTTATGTGCTTGCAGAATACGCCTATTCCACAGAGCAGATAAACAAAAATAACACGGTAGATTCGCTCTTTCGCTGAATAGTGAACCAATCAAATCCATTTTAACTCAATCTATCAAAATGTCAATAATTCGTCCACATCGCCGTTTGTTTTTCAGGCGGCGTTTTACGTGCGAAAATCCAATATTTGTATGGTGGTGACGTCGGTATGAGAACAATAAAAACGCGGGAAATGGTAGATAGTATTAAGGTCCTCGAAAAAACAGTGGATTTAGCCTCCCGTTCAAAAGGCGCCGTTATTCGTACAAAGGAAGTCGCTGAGGGAGTACAGGCGCAGCGACACGCTTCGCCATCCGAGTACGCCGGCAACAAAGTGAATAATTCCGCTCAAGTCACATCTATTGCCGCATCACGCCGTTTGTCTAATCCGCAAAAGAAAGTACAGAAGAATATTGAGCAAGCATATAGCCGTTTTCAGGAGGTCAAGCGGCAACTGCCGAAAGAACGCAAACTTGCCGCAGAGCAAACTCACAAAACGGCGCAAAAGACCAGATCAAATGCTGACAGTCTTATAAAGAAAGCGGATTATGCCAGAGACACGGCGCTGGACGCTAAATCAGCGGTGAGAGAGGCGAAACAGTCCTTACGGGAAACACGTCAGGTTGGGCGGAAAACCCTGCAAGAAGTCAAGCAGAAAGCCAGGTCAGATTTGCGTAGCGTTAAGTTTCATGTCAATGCAGATAGTAAGGGTACGGCGCGGGGCGTTGTCAATCCACAGGGCGGCGGCTCACAGACCGGCGTTTTACGCCCCGGCTATCTGAATAAAGGAACTGGCAGCATCGTGGGGGGCGGGAGAACGGGCAATACGGGAAAACCCACAGCGCCGGGTATAAAGGCCACGGGTAAGGGCAACATTAAGGCGGCAAAGAAAACTGTCAAAACATCGGAACGAGCTGCGAAGCAGACAGTTAAGACGGCGCGGCAGACTGCGAAGGCTGCTCAAAAGACAGCGCAGACGGCAGTTAAGGCGGCTAAAGCCGCCGAAAAAGCTGCCAGCGTCGCCTCGAAAGCTGCTGCCAGGACCGCGAAAGCCACAGCAAAGGCCACAATCGCCACGGTAAAAGCAATAATCGCGGCAGTCAGGAGTTTAGTCGCGCTGATTGCTGCCGGTGGCTGGATAGCCGTGCTTGTGATCCTTATTGTCTGCTTGATTGCTTTGCTTGTCGGGTCGGTGTTTGGTGTTTTCTTTTCCGGGGAGGCAAACCCGAACACAGGGAAAACTATCAACAGCGTCATAGCCGAGATCGACGCCGAGTACACGGGTCAGCTTGAGGCAATAATCTCATCGACCGCCTATGACATGTTGGATATGTCCGGCGCGAGGGCTATGTGGAAGCAAGTCCTGGCTGTTTATACCGTGAGGACGGTAACAGACCCGTCGAACCCGATGGAAGTTGCTACCGTCAACGATGCAAAGTCAGCTATCCTCCAGGCGGTCTTTTGGGACATGAACGCAATAAACCATTCGGTTGATTTTTTTGATGTCGAGGAAGATGTACTTGGCGAGGACGGTTTGCCAACGGGCGAAACTATTACCGTGACAAAAACCATACTGCGTATCGCCGTCTCTCGCAGGACTATCGACGAAATGGCGGCATTGTACGGTTTTACAGGCGAACAAAGTGAGTGGTTGGCGGAGCTTCTGAAGCCGGAGTACATAAACCTCTGGAACGCGCTGCTTTATGGCGTCACTTCCATTGGCGATGGTTCGATGATTGAAATCGCCGAAACACAGCTTGGCAACGTCGGCGGTGAAACTTACTGGCGCTGGTACGGCTTTTCAAGCCGTGAGGATTGGTGCGCCTGTTTTGTGTCGTGGTGCGCATACCAGGCGGGTCACGTAGACGCCGGCATCATTCCAAGTTTCGCGTCATGTGCCGTTGGCATTGAATGGTTCAGAAGCCGTGACCAATGGTACGACAGCGGCTACACGCCCGCACCCGGCGATTTGATCTTTTTCGACTGGGAGCCTGACGGGGTAGCCGATCATGTAGGCATCGTTGAGTATGTCGATGGCGAGTATGTCTGCACCATAGAGGGAAACTCAAGCGATTCAGTCCGCAGGCGCAATTACCAACTGGACAGTGTAAAGATATTCGGATATGGAGTGCCGACTTACAAAACCACATAACTAAATGTGGAAATTTCGAAACAGTTTGTTGTCAGAAAATGGCACAAAGTCCAAAGCCACTTGAAAGCCTGTTGGGTAAAACCTTGAAATCCAGAAGATTTATGAAAGAATAGATATGCTCGTTGAGAATAACTGTAGAAAAAACCTCTCGTATTGCTGCATTTTTTGCATACGCAATAAATGGATAGATATTATCAAAATATGTTGACTTTGAAGTTACTTTAGACACTACTCTATGAATACGAAACTGAATAACTTTATAAATCCGAGCAATGTAGTCTGGCCGCCCAAATGAGACGGCAACGCCATCTGACCGTTGTGGAGCGGAGTGGGGTGACTCAATAATTCACCTATTTCTCTGCATCACGCCGGTTTTCATCACTAGCCCAACGCGCTCCGCTTCACTCCAACGTGAAAGGAGCGCGTTTTGTGTATATTCGTCACATTTTGGTGGATGTATCAACGCGGTCACCCTGGATATAGACCTCGCGCCCCTCCGCTCCAATCTGGATTTTCTAAAAAATTCAGATTGGAGAAAGGGTCATGTTTGACAATTATAATCCTTACACCCTGCGGACGGAGATCGTCGAGGGTATTACGAGATACTTCGCTTCGTTTAAGGACGGCGAAGGCATCCATCGCGAAACAGAGGTATCCAGACCAGTATATATTGAGTTTCAACGCTTCGTGTGTGTTGAGCGCAATTTGCGGCGCTGGGACGAACGGCACACCATCTATGCGGATTTACCTGATGAGGCTTTCTATAATCGGACTATTCAACCGGCTAAGAATTCTGAGGAAATGGCTTTTGACTGTGTTTTCAATGAGCAACTACGACAGGCAATCCAACGCCTGCCAGAAATACAACGGCGCCGTTTCGTCCTCCATCATGAGTTTGGCCTCACATTTGAACAAATTGCAGAGATGGAGGGATGTACAAAACGAGCTGTGAAATTCAGTTTTGACTTGGCGATAAAGAAAATTCAAGAAGAAATAATATTTTCTTAGGTTTTAGACTACACTTTTTGCTTCTGAGTGTGGGAACGGGCGAGAGGGAGATATCTACCCCTCGCCTGTTCTCCGTTTTTTCGGCGAATGGGTCCACCTTGACAACTGAATACCCATTCATCAAGTACATTCCCATTGCTGCCGTTTAGAACGGTAGCCACGTTAGCGGTCGCGCCGAGATGTTATGCGGAACATAAGAAACGGGGATACACATTTTTATTTGCCCGACAGTCTTATTCCGCGCTCTGAGCGAGAACCTTCCGGCTATAAGTATCGGGTTGCTCCCGGTACGGCGATAACAAGCAATGGGGTCAAAGATACTCCCGTCCAGTCTCAGTCCGAGCGGTCAAACCCCGTCGCAGGCAAAGAGGACGGCTCTGTGAAAACCACAGTTGGGGTGAAACTCCCGTGGAGCGGTTTGCAAGCCGCCGCTTGATGACTTCCCGAGTCTTGGGCGTCGAGGACAAATAAAGACAAAACGTATGTTATTTAAGGATATTGTTAACTATTAGCGAGGGATGCCCTGTCGGACAAATGTCTTGACATAGGGTTCCCTCGCATAATCCACAAACCAAGGGAGATGCAACCACTATGGATAAGAGAACACGCACCTATGACCGGTGGCGTGGATACACATTGGCTGATTGCGACTGCATTTACTGTGTCTACTACAGAGGTAAAAATAAGCCTTGTCCGCTTGAAGTATGCTGCTGTGCAGAAGAGCGGCGGGAAGCGCAACAACGCACGTCCGCAAAAGCTGGCAACGCACCGCGAAACGGAGGGTGATCACTGTGAATAAGATGATAAAGCGGAGCGCCATTTTCTATGCAGATCTGACGCATGGCGTCGGTTCGGAGCAGAGAGGCTACCGCCCGGTTCTGATAATACAAAATGACGACGGGAATATTAACAGCAACACGGTCATCGTCGCCGCTATTACCAGCAAGACAGAGCGCAAGTACATTATGCCCACACATGTTCGTATACAGGCGCATCACGGGCTTGAGCGGATATCATACATCATGCTGGAGCAGATACATACGATTGACAAGTCCCGGCTGAAAAAGCATATAGGCAGGCTCAACGATAAGGCAATGCGCAGAGTAAACAAAGCGCTGAAGGCCAGCGTCGGGCTGAAGTAGATTGGAGGAAAAGAATATGACTACTATACCAGGCAAGCAGGCAACCGAATCGGTTGAGTCTGTGGAAAAAATGCAATTAGAATACATTATTGACGACTGCATGATAAAACTGACTTTTCCAGTGAAATCGGAGGATTCAACAATGAGAGACATCAAACGTATGATGTTGGAGGCTGCGGCAAGAAAGTGAAAAAGAATCAATCACACATTTGCCATGCCAAATAAACTCTGAGATAATGGTAGTGCAAAGGTGTACCTTGACAACTGAACAAGCAAATAAGGTGAAAAACGCCAATCGCTCCTTATCTTAAATCAAAAGAAAGGATCGGTGCGATATGGCGACGATTGAGAAAAAAAGAGTATACACCCTTTACAGGGTTTCAACGAAAGGTCAGGTCGAGAAAAACGACATCCCGATGCAAAGGATCCGCTGCCGCGAATTTGCGGAGGCACAGGGATGGGAGATTATTAAGGAAGTGTCGGAGCTTGGTGTTTCCGGCTACAAGGTGTCTGCGAAAGACCGTGATGCGATCCAGGAGATTCAACATGATGCAGTTCTCGGCAAGTTTGATGTTCTGCTTGTATTCATGTTCGACCGTCTTGGGAGAAGGGAGGACGAAACACCTTTTGTTGTGGAATGGTTTGTGCGTAACGGTATCGAGATATGGAGCGCTGAGGAAGGCCAGCAGCGTTTTGACAACCATGTGGATAAGCTAATGAATTATATACGTTACTGGCAAGCGTCCGGCGAGAGCATTAAAACGTCAATCAGGACGAAAACCCGGCTTGCACAGATAGTACAGGAGGGTCGTTTCAGGGGAGGCACAGTACCGTATGGGTATCGTTTGGAGAAGCAGGGAAGGCTGAACAAAAAGGGGCATGAGGTTTATGAAATCGTGGTGGATGAAGCGGAAGCAGCGGTGGTTCGGACGATTTTCGACAAGTATGTAAGTGAGGGTTTTGGAGCGCAACGCCTGACCCGCTACTTGCTGGATAAGGGCATATTTAATCGAAAAGGCGATAATTTTGCCAACACCACGCTAATAAAGATGGTCAAGAATATCATGTATACCGGTATTCTGCGTAGCGGAGATGCTCAATCAGAGGTGTTTCCGGAACTTCAGATCATCGATGTCGAGTTGTTCGAACGAGCGCAGGAAATCGTATCGAATCGGACAAAAGAACACAGTGAAATCCCGCTTAATACAAGGAGCAAGGCATTAATTGCCGGATTAGCGTATTGCGCGCATTGTGGTAGCAAATTGGTACTTTCTACTAGCGGCGCTCGAGGTACAAAACAGAGGAAATCACGATATATCTGCCACAACCGGGTTCGGCATCCACAGTCATGCGATGGTCAAGCCGGGTATGGACTTGTAAAACTAGATGCTATCGTCGAGCAGGTAGTAAAAAAACTGTTTGAGAATATCAAGTCGACCCCGCGTGAGGAAATAGTGCGCTCTCAGTACGAGACACAAATCCAGTTAGGAAATCTGGCACTCAAGCAAACCACCGAGAAGTATGATGAAAAAGCCAAGGAGTTGGAGCTTTATAAAGCAGAGGTCAAAAAGGCAATCGTCGGCACGAGCAATTTCAGTATGGAGATTCTCAACGAATTGATTTCAGAGGCAAAAGAACAGGTTGACAGCTTGGAGGTCTCCATCGAAAACGCCAAATCAGAGATAGATGGATATGAACAGCTATCAAGCAAGATCACGAAGCACTACGATGAAGTTATATCCTGGGCGGACGTTTTCGATGAACTATCGATAGAAGCAAAGAAGATGGTGGTTTCGCAACTGATAAACCAAGTGCGGATTGGCAGTGACTATAGTATGGAAATCGATTTGAATGTCAGCTATAAAATGTTTTGCGACGTTTTGACGGAGATTCCGGCGATATCAGAAGGGCAGGGGAGTTGCACGACCGCAGCATGATGTGACAAAAGACGAAGCCCTAAAAACGTAGTGTTTTCAAGGCTTCGCTGGGGTTTGGTGGACCCGAAGGGGATCGAACCCTCGAACCTCACGGATGCGAACCGTGCGCTCTCGTAGAGATGCAAGTAATTGTCGCGTTTTCAA
>Ga0123356_10003165_pt1 | contig 17310 bp, 13 predicted proteins | sample TergutEmb28metaG_2_FD_92546 | JGI IMG/M metagenome (GOLD analysis project Ga0123356, IMG submission 92546) | Embiratermes neotenicus P3 segment gut microbial communities from Petit-Saut dam, French Guiana - Emb289 P3 | ecosystem: Host-associated > Arthropoda: Insects > Digestive system > Gut ...
AGGATGATGACGTCCCAGGCTTCTTCGACCGCGCGGCCGACGGCGCCCACGCCATCGCGGCACAGGGTGACCAGCCAGCCGAGCTCGCGAAGCCCGGTGGCAACGTACTGCGCGTTTTCCACATCGTCCTCGATGATCAGGCAGCGGCGCATGGGCTCGTCACGCTCAATGGGCGTCTTAGTATCGCGCAATCTATGCGAACTTCCGACGCTTCGAGAGCCCGGAACCTTTCCAATCGGTAAGGTTCTCGCAACGGTTTCGCGGTCTGCGGTAACGCGCCGCCGCGGCGCTTACAACTGGGGCGGCGGCCGTGGCTCGACTGAGCTTGCCGGCGCATGCGCCCGAGTGCGAATCACCGCCCGCCGGCGGTGTCGTATTCGAAGCTTGGTTCCTTCTCCTTCTTCGTGACCCCGAGTGTGTACGTAAGACCAAACCAGGCAATGCGGCCCACCAGGCTGCGCTCATAGACCTGCGTAAACGTCGGGGTGGACACCGAGCGCACATAGTGCTGCCCGTTGAAGAGATCGGAGATGGTCGCTACGGCCGACAGCGCGGGCGTCAGTGCGTGCTTGAAACCGAGATTCACCATGTTGATGGCGCTGATGTTGCCCTGAGGGGTCAGGCGCTTGTCGGTGCGCGTGAAGATGATCTGCGCTGAATCCACCGCGGTCGCCTGGTAATTCAGTTTGGCCTTGACGTTGACTCCGGTGGTGGATTTCAGACCTGACGCGCCGAGCGCCGTGGCGTCGATCTGCGTATAGAACGCATTGCCGCTGAGGTTATACGTGAGCTTCGGCAGGAGCTGACCGGTCGCGGAGAACTCGAATCCGGCCGAATCGCTTCTCGGGAGGTTGGTCTTGGTGTCTACCGATAGCCCGTTGCCCAGGTATTCGATGACGTCGGTCACGCTGTCGACGTTGCGGCGGTAGTAACCCGTGATTCCGTAGCTCGTGCCGCGCCCCTCATAAGTGTAGCCCAGCTCATAGGACTGCGTGAGCTGTGGGCGTAGATTGGGATTTCCCGCGCTCAGGTTCGGTGTGTACTCGTGATCGACGTAGGGGTTCAGGTAATCAGGCTGCGGCCGGACTATTCGGCGGCTCGCGCCGAAGGACAGTGTCGAACCTTCCGCGAGAATACGGTCCACGTGCAGGCTCGGAAAGAGGTCCGCGTACCGCTGCACGGTCGACGCGTTATTGGTGAGCGAGCGGATATCTGCGTCGGTCCATTCAGCACGAAGTCCCGCCAGCCAACTCCATGCCCCGAGACTTCCCTGATCGCTCAAGTACACCGCATGGATGCGTTGGTTGAACCGGAAATGGTCGGTCAGAATCGGGTTGATCGTCTCCACCCCGGTCACGGCATCGACATTGGCGCCGAAGCCGTCGTATCCGTAGTCGTCTGCCTCGAAGGCATAGCCGAGTTTCACTGCTTGCGACCTGAAGGGAAACGCGTAGTCGATCCCGGCCTCGGTGATGCCGTTATCCTCACCGAAAGTCAGATTGTCGTAGGAAGTGGGCGTCGGCGGCACGACTGAGTCGTTGGTGTAGTCATAGTGCTCGTACGAGTGCGATACGGAGCGGTGCACCGAAATGTCCAGGCTCTCGCCTGGCTGGCTGAACTTCTGGCTGAATTGCAGCTTCGCGTCGTAGTCGTTCTCAGAGTCGTGTCCGCGGGTGTCGCGTTGGGTCGCGCTCGTTGTGGTGCCGGACTCGAGCATGCTCTCATTCTGCTGAGTGTACGTGCGCAGCCCTCCGCGTGACAGCCAGCTTCCCGATAGCGCGAGCGACTGACGCTCGTTGGGATCGTATTCGGTCGAAAAGCCGGCGCTCGGAATATTCCGGCGTATACGCTGCTCGCTGTGGTCCCGGCTCGCGAGCACCACACCGGTCGTGGGGTCCGCCCCTGTGACCACCGATTGAATCGTTCGATCGCGGTAATCCTCGCGAAATCCCGCATTCACCGAGGCCGTGAACTGCTTGCCGCCGTAATTGCCGTTGCCACCGACCAGCCAGCGCCCGCCACTGCCGCGACTACCGGTGAGCGACCCGGAAGCAGATTCCTTCTTGCCTCCTTTACGCGTAATGATGTTGATCACTCCCGCGGCACCCTCGGCTTTGTACTGGGCGGGTGGGGTCGTCAGGACCTCGATGCGCTCGATGTCGCTGGCGGAAATCGACTGCAGGTTGTCACCGGCTTTGGAGCCTTGAAGCTGGGTCGCGGGCTTCCCGTCGATCAGGATAAGCACGTTGGTATCCCCCCGCAGCGACACCACGCCATCCTGATCGACATCGATGGACGGGATCACATTCAGAAGGTCGCTCAGCGTACCGAGTGTGGTTTGTGCGTCCTCCGGCACCGTATAGATCTTGCGGTCGATTCGCGACTCGATGTTGAGTTTCTGACCCTGGACGACGACCGTTTCCACGGGGGTGGCGGGACTGTCGGGCGGTGCGGCGAATACCGCAACCGGGAGTAACGCCAATAGGCCGCCCGAGACGACACCATTCGGAATGGTCACTAGAGTTCGCTTCAAAGAATCGATTTCGATGTGTTGGCCACGGCACTTTGTACAGCGCGATCCTTAAGATCGAGTGAAGTTCGGCGCGCGCTAGCTGGATGGCAGGGCCGGTCTGTGCGGACTACGAAGCAGCTACCCGTGTGTCGGGCGCGAGCCCAGACGTATCAACGGGAAGTCGGATGCGAAACACCGTGCCAAGACCGGGAGCGCTTTCGACCTCGATCGCGCCCCCGTGGGCTTCAGCAATCCAGCGGCCAATGGCGAGCCCGAGCCCTGCGCCGCCGGACTCGCGGGAACGAGCCTTGTCTACCCGGTAGAACCTCTCGAAGAGGTTCGGCAAGTCGACCTCGCTGATTCCGATCCCGTTATCGCGCACGGCGAGTACCACTGAATCGCCCACGAGCTGACTCGACACGACGATCTCACCGTGCGGCGGAGTAAATTTCACCGCATTGTCGATGACTATCAGGAACAGCCGTTCGAGGAAATCGGCGTCACCTTTTACCGGCACGCTCGCGGCCCCGGACTCGTTCCTGAAGCGGAGCCCCTTGGCCGCCGCCAAGGTGGCGCCCTGCTCACACACGCTGGTGAGAATTGCACTCAGCTGCACCGGTTCCCGTTGCAGGATCTGATCACCAGAATCAGCCCGCGCCAGCAACATGAGACGTTCGACCAGATCCGAGGTTCGTTCCAGGCCCTGTAGCAGTCGCTCGAGCACCTCACGGTACTCGCTCGCGGAACGCGGCTTGCGCAAGGCCACCTCTGTCCGTGTGCGGAGAACGGCCAAGGGGGTCCGCAGCTCATGCGAGGCATCCGCCGTGAATTGTGCTACGCGATCGAATGCCCGCTCGATACGCGACAACATGTCGTTCAAGGTCTCGGAGAGTCTCTGCAGCTCATCACCGGTGCGAGGCACGGTAAGCCGACTCGAGAGGTTGTGCGCATCGATGGCCTCTGCCGCATCGATGACCTTCTGAACCGGCGCAAGCGCGCGCCGACTCAGGAAATACCCGCCCGCGGTGGCCACCAGCAGCAGAAACGGCACGGCCAGCATGAGCAGCCACCGAAATTTATCGGTGGCCTCCTGAAACTCCTGCATCGGGGCGGCCACCTGTATGGAAAACCACTGCCCATCGATCGAGGCGCGCTCGCTGCGCACGCGCAGCGGCAGTCCGCTGAAACGTCCAGTGGAGAGCGTGGAATCCGCCTTCTGCGGTGCCGGAATCGCGTGCTCCCGAAGGGCGCGCGATCGGTACAGCCAGCGACCCTCGGCGTCGGCCACCTGCATCAGGGCAGTCGTGGAACCGAGTCCGGAGTGCTCGCGGAGCTCTTCCGAGAGTTCTGCTGACCGACCGGACCGTACCATGTGCTCGATCAGTGCCCGGATCGCCTTGGCTCGATCCTGCAGCTCTGAATCGACTGCGCCGACGATGCTGCGGTTCATGCCGTAGAGCGCGACCACGCTCAGCGAGAGAAAGCTCAGCGCGACCACGGCGAAATACCAGGCCGTCAGGCGCGCACGCAGCGACAGAGGCTTGATCACATCGAAGTGCGTATCGAGTAGCCGAATCCGCGCACCGTGTGCAGTAGTTTCGGCTGAAAGTCGCGGTCGATCTTGTTGCGCAACAGGCAGATGAACGCGTCCACGGTGTTACGCTCGACCTCTTCGTCGAATCCCCACACGGCTTCCACAATGGCCTCACGCGGCACCACGCGTCCGGCGCGCCGTACCAGAAATTCCAGCAGCCGGAATTCCGTGACCGTGAGTTGGATAGGCTTGCCTCGCCTGAATACCTGACGGGTAACCGGGTCAATGCGCAGGTCGGCGATGCCGAGCGTGCTGTCGGAATCCTGTGTCACGCGTCGTGTGATGCTGCGAAGTCGGGCGAGCAGTTCGACAAATGAGAACGGCTTCGTCAGGTAATCGTCCGCACCGCCATCGAGCCCCTTGGCGATGTCGCCCGCGGCATCGCGAGCCGTCAGCATGAGGATAGGCGTCTGGCGCTGGCTCTCCCGCAGCTTGCGAGTTACGCCGTATCCGTCCATTCCCGGCAGCATCACATCGAGCAGAATGGCGTCGAAGTCATACGTTCTGGCCAGCTCGAGCCCCTCCCGGCCATCCGTCGCCACAACGACGCGGTGCGTTTCCTCCTCGAGACCTTTCCGGAGGAGTTCAGCCATCTCAGGCTCATCTTCCACTACGAGCAGATGCATTGGTGACTACCCCAAGCTAGCGTACGCCGGGTACCTGAAAGTTTCCTGAAGAGCATCGCGCCCTCCTTCAGGGCACCGGTTCGTCGCACGAGCGGCAGGCTCTGGCTCACCGGCGCGTCGGCGAGCGCGACGCCCACCACTACACCTACGGCAATGCCGCACCCGCCAAGCACGGCTATCAGTGCGCAAGTGACAGACCTCTCGGACATAAGACCCGCGATTCGGGGCCCCGATAAAGGGCGGCGTAGTCTACGGGCAATGTCGCCAGGATGCTGTGACTTTCGGTGCCGCAGAGACGCCCATCCGGCTGCGGGCCGTGTAGAGCCCGGGCTGATCATGCCGACCGCGACCGCGACCAGAAAGTCGCGCTCACCGAGGCAGCCGTATTGCTGCACCACCAGGACGCCTTGCTGAAGGACATGACTCCGGTACTCGACAGCCTGGCTACGCCGACGCAAATCGCAAGGAATGAGGCCAGGTAAGCGATACGCGGTCAGTCATGTGCGAGCGGATCCGTCTGACACACCCGTGCCTCGGACCGTTTTCTGCTCAGGCGGGAACCCCTGGCGGCCAGTCAGTGGCCATGCTGGTGATGGATGTCGGGATAGTGTGGATGGGAGTGCGTCAGCGGCTCGTGGCGGTGTTCGTGCGTGTGGGGCTCACGCCCGTCCCAGGCGAAGGCGTGCGCATGCTGGTGATGGACATCGTGCCCGTGGCTGTGCGTGTGGACGAGCTCGTCATGGGTATGTTTGTGCTCGTGTCGCTCGGTGAGATGTAACCACACCCCGGCGGCCATCAGTGCCACGGCCGCCCAAAAAGCCAGTGACGTCGGTTCGTGAAACGCCGCGATGGCAATCGCGGCGCCGATGAACGGTGCGGTCGAGAAATAGGCGCCGGTGCGCGCCGCGCCCAATCCCCGCAGTGCCACCACAAACAGCACCAGACTAACGCCGTAACCGAGGAGGCCAATCACCATGGCCGCGACGGTCGTCGCTCCGTTGGGCAGCGAGGCGCCAAAAAGGAGCGCCAGCAACAGGTTGGTTGTCCCGGCCAGAAGCCCTTTGCTGCCGGCGATAAACAGCGCATCCGACCCTGAGACCTTGCGGGTCAGATTGTTGTCGATCGCCCAGCAGAGGCAGGCTGCGGCAACCGCCAGCGCTCCTGAGGTTGCGCCGCCCGCGCTGCCGCGCGCGGGCCAGGCCAATACGACCCCGCCCGCGACGATGAGGCCCATGCCGAGGACGATGCGGCGGTCGGCGTTCTCCCGAAACACCACCCAGGCCAGCAGCGCCGTGAGCACCGCTTCGAGGTTGAGGAGCAACGACGCAGCAGCCCCCGTGATTCGCGTCAGTCCGAACATGAGGAGCATCGGACCCAGTACCCCACCGACCGCGATCGCGCCGATCAGCCACGCCCACTCCGCAGGTCGCAGGTGGGGCGATGCCACGCCTCGGTCTCGGACCAGGCGGACCGCCCACAGCCCTATACCACTTCCCAGATACAAAAGACCGGCGAGCATCGTCGGAGAGATGTCGATCGACAGGAGTTTCGCGAACGGGGTGCTGGCCCCAAACAGCAAGGCGGCACCGAGCGCGGCGAGGATTGCGAGGCGATCGCTCATGTCTCACCGTCTCCACTGGTGCGTGAGATACGCGGTCTTTGTGTGCTGGGCGTCGTCCGACACGAAGTGGTCTCGCTCGTTCAATCAAGAAGGAAGGGGCTGCCTCCTCTCTTCCCGCTCGACGGCGGATAGCCAGTCAGGACCGATGTGCGAATGCGGCAGACGGACCAGCGCTGGACTCGGCCTCATCCCCAAGGTCCATGGCTGCGATAAGACCGGTGGCCAGGGTGAATACGTGGAGAACTTCGCCGTCTGATAGAACCTCTCCTCGAAGGCTCTTGACGAGTTGGCGCACCCTGACGAGAACCTTGCCGCCGTCTCCTTCGGTGATTGCCAGTGGCTCCACATAGGGATCGAACTCGCCCCATTGCCGAGTCCAATAGGCGCGGATCTCGTCCTTGCCGACAACTCTGCCGCCCTCCGAAGCCTTGGGCCAGCTCACGTCTTGCGTCATCAGTGCCAATGCACCGTCAATGTCCCGCTTGTTGAACGCGGAGTACGCCTGCTCAATAAGGGTCTTCGTGTTTGCCATACAACCTTCGCAGATGCGCGCAGCCGCCTGCGTTATCCGGCAGCCGCGCTCGTTGTCACGCGGTCCGGCGCGGCTCCTTGACGGTCGTGACGTACCGATGGAGCGCGGGGGCTACCACGGCCCCTTCGCCCACGGCAGCTGCGACTCGCTTCACCGAGCCCGCCCGCGCGTCGCCTATGGCAAAGATCCCAGGGCGACTGGTTTCCAGGGAATGAGCAGTTTGACCCATCCCGGTCCCGGTCACGACGAACCCCTTGGAATCCACGCTGATGCCGCAACCCGTCAACCAGTCCGTGTTCGGGTCCGCACCAATGAAGAGGAACAGATGACGAATGACTCGGGAGGTGGCGTGACTGCTCTGGTCTCGCCACACAACGCGCTTGAGCAGGCCAGCTTCTCCCTCCAGAGAGACAATGCTCGCGCCCAGCACGACCTGGACGTTGGGCAGCCCGGTGATGCGCTCCACGAGATAGGCGGACATGCGTGTCCCCAAATCCTGCGCGCGAACCAGGAGGTAGACCGTCTTGACACCCGAGCTGGCAAGGTACACGACGGCCTGTCCGGCAGAATTCCCGCCTCCCACCACTGCGACGTCTTCGCCAGCGCACAGGCGACTCTCAATCGGCGAGACCCAGTAATGAATGCTGGTTCCCTCGAACGCCGCGGCGTTGTCGATATCATCGAGTCTCCGGTATCGGGCCCCCGTCGCGATCACGACTGCACGGCTACGCACGCGGGGACCTTCGCTGAGCTCGAGGTCATAGAACTCGCTATTCGAGCCGCAGGCTGCTATCGCTCTCGCGGTGCGCGGGATGAGCGCAGTGACGCCGAACTTCTGCGCCTGACTATAGGCACGTCCCATCAACGCCATCCCGCTGATGCCGGTTGGGAAGCCCAGGTAGTTTTCGATACGCGCCGACGCACCTGCCTGGCCGCCAAAGGCATGCGCGTCGATCATGACCACTGACAGGCCCTCCGACGCTGCATACAGCGCCGCGGACAGGCCGGCCGGGCCTGCGCCCACGACCGCAACGTCGTACGCGTTGTCTGGATCCAGCTTGCTGACAAGGCCCACGGCGACCGCGAGCTCGCTCTCCGTGGGGTTATTGAGGAGCTGACCATTTGGGCACAGGACAATCGGCAGCTGGGATGGGTCGACCTTGAACCGCTCAATCAGACCCTTGGCGGTCTCGTCGGTCTCGCCGTCCAGCGTACGCTGCGGGTACCCGTTACGACGCAGAAAATCCTCGAGCCGCAGCACGTCCCGGCTCGCCCTCGAACCGATGATGATGGGTCCGCCGCTGCCCATCTCGATCAAACCCACACGGCGCAGAATCAGTGCGCGCATGATTTTTTCGCCGATTTCCGCTTCACCGATCAGGACCGCGCGCAATACTTCTGAGGGAATCGCGAGTACCGTGAGCGGCTCGAGCGCCTCGACCGTCACGAATGCCGGCTGGGACGCGAGCTGTCCGAGCTCGCCGACGAGCGACCCACGCTGATAGTTTGTGAGGTGCCTGACCTCGTCGGCTGCGCTGCGAACACTCAGGGCCGCCGTGCCCGAGAGGATGAACAGCAGGCTGTCAGTCGGTTGTCCCACGGTAACGAGCCTCGCGCCCGGCGGATATTGTCGGAGCGCTCCGAAGCGTTGCAACCGCTGAAGCTCAGCTTCGGAAAATGTCGGGAAAAGCTGCGGACCGCGCGTCTCGATGATGGTCGGCTCGGTGTCCATATCCTATGAGGCCTGCAATCGAGAAGAACGCACAAGCCTACATCGTGCCGATTCTCCCGGTCGATGGCGGCCGGTCACTGGGTCTCCGTAGGCCCTTGAATCCGCAGTTCATCCAGCCGAGCGTCAGCCGTACCTGAGGTCGGTGCTCTGTCCGACCTCGATAATATATCCGTCAGGATCGCGGATGTAGCAGCGCGTCTCGCCGTACTTGGGGATCGGCTGCGTGATGAACTCTGCTCCTCGACTTTTCCATAATTCATAACAGGCTTGAATATTCGCAACGCGGAAATTCATAAAGCTGCTGATGTGATTCGGGTCGGGGACGCTGAGCGTCACTGTCGGCTTATCCGGGGTTGGCCCGCCTCCAACGTTCAGAATCATCCAGATATTCGCAAGCTGAAGGTACCCAGGCGCATTGCCGTCACCCAGGCTCAGAATGCGAGCGCCGAAGACCTTTTCGTAGTAGCGGGCCGATCGCTCGATGTCGGCGACGGTGAGAAAATGCGCGATGCTGATCCCCTCTCGCGGGGGCATCTCATAGCTCTTCTGCTCGATTTGTACGCTGCTCATTGGTGACTCCTCGCCGTGATGACGCCCGTTCCAGAAACGCACAAGGTTCGGCTGCTACGCGATTCTGTGGCATCACGCGAGTTGCTTGCCAGCCGTCCGGCTCCGACAGCCCTTCAAGTTCGCCGCACTTGACGCCCGAGCCTCGAGGACTCAAGAGAAACCGTATCTTAGACCGCCCTGATGGCGTATCGTCGCGCATCCGATCGAGGGTCCATGGAGCTCAGTTTGAAGTATTATTTCACTGTTGCGGCTGTCCTGCTGTGCGTACGCGCGGTTGCCGAACCGCCCAGGGACACGGCCGCCGGCGAACGGCGATTTCGCGAGCTGTACAAGGAGCTCGTCGAGACAAACACCACGCTGTCAGCCGGTAGCTGCACGCTCGCCGCCGCACGCATGGCGGCAAGGCTCAGGGCGGCGGGCATTCCTGACAACGATCTGCACCCGTTGGCAGCGCTCGATCACCCCAAGGAGGGGGGGCTCGTGGCAGTGTACCCGGGGCGCGACCCGCAGCTGAAGGCCATCCTGCTGCTCGCTCATCTCGACGTCGTTGAGGCCAAGCGGGAGGACTGGACGCGCGATCCATTCACGCTGGTCGAGGAGAACGGCTCCTTCTACGCCCGCGGGGCCATGGACGATAAGGCCGAAGCCGCGATCTGGGTCGATCTGCTGATCCGTTACAAATCCGAGAACTACCGGCCGCTGCGCACGCTCAAGGTGGCCCTCACCTGTGGCGAGGAAACCAGCGGTGCGTTCAACGGCGCCGAATGGCTCACACGCAACAAGCGCGACCTGATCGACGCCGAGTTCGCGCTCAACGAGGGCGGCTGGGGCGAGCTCGATGCAGGTGGCCAGAAGGTCTCGCTCGATGTAGAGGCGGGCGAGAAGTTCCCGCAGAACTACGTGCTCGAGGTGACCAATCCGGGCGGCCACAGCTCACGGCCGGTGAAGAACAACGCGATCTACCACCTCGCGGCGGCCCTGACCTGTATCGCCGCCTACGATTTCCCGGTGCAGTTCAATGAGGCGAATCGCGCCTACTTCAGCGGCATGGAGAAGATCCAGGCTGCCAAGGGCGAAACCGCAGTGGCGAATGCGATGACGGCATTCCTGCGCGACTCGCACGACTCCAAGGCAATAGAGCTGGTCGCTGCCAAAGACCCCGGTTGGAATGCGACGCTGCGCACCACCTGCGTTGCGACCATGCTCGATGCCGGTCACGCGACCAACGCTTTGCCACAGCGGGCGCGGGCGAACGTTAACTGCCGGATCTTTCCCGGCGTCTCGGTGGAGGCGGTGCGCGCCAAGCTCGTTGAGCTTGTCGCAGACCCGGAAGTGAAGGTCGAGCCGCAGGAGACGCGTGGTCCCGTCTCCACGCCGCCACCGCTTAAGCCTGCCCTGCTCGAGCCGATCGAGAAACTGACGTCGCAGTTCTGGCCGGGCGTGCCGGTGCTCCCGATACTGCAGGCGGGTGCCACCGACGGCGAGTTCACTAATGGCGTCGGCATTCCGACCTACGGCGTGGAGCCGGTATTCCTTGGCCCCGATGTTGGCCACATCCACGGGCTCAACGAATACGTCGGTGTCAAATCGCTGCTCCAGGGACGCGAGTTCCTCTATCGTCTGGTCAAGATCTACGCCGAACAGAATTAGCCGCCGGCCGTGCGCCGGCTGAGACCGTTAGGCACGAGCAATCTGACCCCGATTGATCAGACGCACGCGGTTGGGGGCGGAGGGTTGAATGGCAGCCTTAGTCGCGATCGCTCCACTTGCCCTCATCATTTTCCTCATGGCCGTATTGCGCTGGTCGGCGGCCAGTGCGGGACTGGTCGGGCTCGTGGCGGTCACGCTGGGCGCGATCGGGTTCTTTGGCTTTGGAACGAGAGTACACGCCGATCAGGGTATTGCTGGAGCGCTGCTCGGCACCGGCGCGGAGGCAGCTTTCTCCTCCCTGGACATCCTGTGGATCATCCTGCCGGCCCTGTCCCTCTATGAGCTGCAGCGGCACTCGGGCGCGATCGAGGCCATCCGCACAGCACTGATGAGTCTGTCCCCGGACAAGACCCTGCTTGCCCTCATCATCGCTTTCTTCTTTGCGCCGTTCATGGAAGGAGCGGCGGGGTTCGGTACACCTATCGCGCTGGCCGCTCCTCTCCTGGTCAGCCTCGGCTTCACGCCCGTCGTGGCGGTCGCTTTGCCGCTCATTGGTCATGTGGTAGGCAACTCCTTCGGCGCGCTCGGCACTCCGATCTTCGCGCAGGCCGACGTATCCGGCATAAGCGCCGGCAACATCGCGCCGCCGACGGCATTGCTGCAAGCGAGCCTCGCGCCAGTGCTGGCGCTTTCGATTGTGTTCATCGCGCAAACAGGGCGTTGCCGCGCAAAACACGCGGCATGGGCCGTCGTCGCGGCTGCTTGTTTAGTGCTGCCTTACTTGGGCTTGGCCGCATTTGTGGGACCGGAGCTGCCGGCGCTTGCCGGAGCGCTCATTGGCGGGTTGGCGTTTGTTTTCGTCCTCCGGCGGATGGATCCGCCGCAAGGTCAAATGTTCGATGCGAGATCGCTTGTCTGGGCTGCCATACCGTACGCTTTGCTGGTCGGCTTGATCCTCGTGACGCGTCTGGTTCCACAGATCAGGGACCCGCTCCGGCAGGTCGTGCTGGAATGGCGCCTGCCGGGTCCATTCGGCGGCCGTATCACACCCCTCTATCATCCGGGCACCATGTTGCTCGCAGGATTTCTGTGCGGCGGTCTGTTACAGGGGCGTACTTTGGCCGAACTTGCCAGCGCGGTCGCTGCTGCCGTTCGTCGGCTGGTTCCGGTGGCAATCGCCTTGTTCGCCATGCTTGCCATCGCCCGACTGATGGTGCATGCGGGCATGACGCAGGCGCTGGCGGTGGCGGCAACGGGGACCGGTTGGGCGTGGCCGCTGCTTGCCCCTGCAGTGGGCGCACTCGGGTCCTTCATCACCGGCTCCACAACCGCCTCCAATATCCTCCTGACGGATCTACAACAAGCGGCGGCCACCGAACTGGGCCTTCCGCAGCTGACCTTGATCGCGGCTCAGGGATTTGGTGCCGCCATCGGCAACAGCGTGGCGCTGCACAACATCATCACCGGCGCGGCAACAGTCGGTCTGCAAGGACGTGAAGGCGATATTCTGAGAAAGACGGGACCGGTTTGTCTCATCTGCCTTGCGAGCGGAGGCGTTGTGGTTCTGGCGGCAACGCTCTGGTTTTCGTAATGAAGCGGCCAGACCACTATCCACCGGGTATCGCGATTGTCGAGCGCGAACGAAGGTGAGATTCTTCGGTTGAGGGGCCCGGGGCTCGACTGGTTGCGGCCAGGGAGGCACGATGGACATTGCTGTGTTCGAGGCCGAGGATTGGGAGCGTCAGGCCTTTGTGCGTCTTGGGCCAGGCCAGCGCGTGCGCTGCGTGGCTGAGTCCCTGGACGAGCGGAACGCGGCTGACTTCTCCGCTGCCGAGATCGCCAGCCCATTCATCAATTCGCGACTCAACGCAGCGGCCCTCGCACAGTTGCCTAAGCTGAAGCTGATAGCGACGCGGTCGGCCGGATATGATCACATCGATCTCGAGCATTGCAGCGCGCGCGGCATCACTATCTCGAATGTACCTGACTATGGTGACTCGACCGTGGCCGAGCATGTTTTCGCCCTGCTGCTGGCGGTCGCGCGCAACCTGGTGGACGCCGTAGAGCGCACGCGGCGCGGGCGCTTCACGCAGGTCGGGCTGCGCGGCTTCGAGCTGCGCGATCGAGTCATAGGTGTAGTCGGTACCGGTCGCATCGGGCTGCGTGTGATCGACATCGCGCGCGGCTTTGGCATGAAGGTGATTGCTCACGATCTGCAACAGGACGAAGCGGCCGCCACCCGGCTCGGCTTCGCGTACGTGAGCCTCGACCAGCTCCTGGCAGATGCGGACGTCGTGACCCTGCACGTGCCCGCAACGTCGGGCACCGTCGGCATGCTCTCGGATCGCGAGTTCGCACGCATGAAACGGGGTGCGATCCTGATCAACACTGCACGTGGCCACATAGTTGACGTCGAGGCGCTGGTGCGGGCGCTGGCTGATGGCAAGCTCCGCGGCGCCGGCCTCGACGTCCTGCCGCAGGAACCGTTGATCCGCGAAGAAGCCGCGATTTTCCACGAGGGGGCGACCACGGACGCCGAGGACTTCAAGGCGCTCGTCGCAAACAATGTACTGCTGCGCTTTCCCAATGTGATCGTTACGCCGCACAACGCCTACAACACCGATGCGGCGCTGCAGCGAATCATCGCAACCACGCTTGCCAACATAGAGGCGTTTGCGCGGGGGGCGCCACAGAACGTCGTGTCCGCTCACTGAGATCACGAAGGACGCGAGCGCCAGCATGCGTCGTCGGCGGGCAAAAATCGTCGCAACCGTTGGCCCCGCCAGCGCTTCACCTGAGATGCTCAAGGCGCTGTTTCTCGCGGGCGTGGACACCTTCCGTCTCAATTTCAGCCACGGAACCCATCATGATCATGCCCAAGTCCATGCCGCGATCCGTGCGCTCGAACGGGATACGCAGCGACCGGTCGGCGTCCTGATGGACTTACAGGGCCCGAAGCTGCGCATCGGCACCTTGCGCGACAAGAAGATCAGCGTCCGGTCCGGCGAGTCCATCCGTTTTGTGCTGTCCGGATCGGACGGGGACCGGTCGGCCATACCCTTGCCGCACGCGGAGATCTTTGCCGCGATCACGCCCGACCACGATCTGTTGATCGACGATGGCAGAGTGCGCGTCCGCGCGACCAGCGCGGGCAATGATTACATCGAGGGCATGGTGATTGTTGGTGGGGAGATCTCGAACCACAAGGGCGTCAATCTGCCCGGAACGGTTCTCGGTCTGTCGCCGCTCACGGCCAAGGATCGCGTCGATCTGGAATTCGGCTTGCGCCTCGGCGTTGACTGGGTGGCTCTCTCATTTGTGCAGCAACCATCAGATGTAACCGAGGCACGGGACCTGATCGGCGAACGTGCCCGGCTCATGGCGAAGATCGAGAAGCCCGCTGCGCTGGAGCGGATCGATGAGATCATCCAGATGGCGGATGCGATCATGGTCGCGCGGGGCGATCTCGGGGTCGAGATCCCGCACGAGGAGGTGCCCGCTCGACAGAAGGAGTTGGTGCGCGCCTGCAGGCTGGCCGTCAAACCCGTGATCGTTGCGACGCAAATGCTCGACTCCATGGTAACGGCCCCGACGCCCACGCGCGCCGAGGCCTCAGACGTCGCAACCGCGATCTACGACGGCGCGGATGCCGTGATGTTGTCGGCGGAGTCGGCCACGGGCCAGTATCCACTGGAAGCCGTCCAGATGATGGACCGCATCATCCACAGCACGGAGCAGCACAAGATGTATCGCTCCATCATCGAGGCGACCCAGCCGGAGGTGGAAACGACGCCCCCACATGCCGTTGCGGCGGCGGCAGCCGACCTGGCCTCGGTGCTCAATGCGGCGGCCATCGTCGCCTTTACCTCAAGCGGGGCAACCGCCGGCCGTATCGCGGGCAAGCGACCAAGGGTACCAATCCTGGCCGCCACGACGAGCGTAGAAGTGTCCCGTCGTCTCTGCCTCTTATGGGGTGCACACAGCGTGCTTTGCGAAATGGTGCAAAGCTATGAAGAGATGGTCAGGCGCGCGACCGAGCTTGCGAAGCAGGAGGAGTTCGCCGGCGCCGGCGATATTCTGGTGGTAGTTGCCGGCATACCGTTAGGTCAGGCCGGGACAACAAACAACCTGCGGGTCGTTTCAGTTTCCTGATGCCGCCGCAAAGAGGGCATGGCTATGGCTGGCAACGTCATAGTGCAAGGCATCTTTTAAGACTGCTGGTGCAAGGAGGAACCCATGACGACAAAGATCGGAATCAACGGCTTTGGTCGAATCGGACGGCTGGTGTTTCGTGTCGTCCTGGACCATCCCGAGGCGGAAGTCGTTGGCATCAACGACCCGTTCATCGATGCGGAGTATATGGCATACATGCTGAAATACGACTCCGTACACGGGCGCTTCAAGGGTTCCGCAACAGGGAAGGACAACCAGCTCCTCGTCAATGGTCATACCATCGACGTCTATGCCGCGAAGCGACCCGAGGAGATTCCGTGGGCGGCCTGCGGCGCTGAGTATGTTGTCGAATCGAGCGGCGTCTATAACACTCTCGAAAGCGCCGGCGCGCATCTCAAGGCAGGCGCTCACAAGGTCGTTATCACTGCGCCCTCGAGAGATGCGCCGATGTTTGTCATGGGTGTCAACCATAATGAGTATCGGCAGGAGATGACTGTGATTTCCAATGCCTCGTGCACGACGAGCTGTCTGGCTCCGCTGGCCAAAGTCGTGCACGACAAATTCGGCATTGAAGAGGGTCTGATGACTACAGTGCACGCGATCACGGCCACACAGAAAACGGTTGACGGCCCTTCAAGGAAAGACTGGCGTGGCGGACGCGCCGCCTCGGCAAATATCATTCCCTCGAGCACGGGCGCAGCCAAGGCGGTGGGCAAGGTGATCCCCGAACTCGACGGTAAGTTGACCGGCATGGCGTTCCGTGTCCCTACGGTGAATGTCTCGGTGGTCGATCTGACATGCCGATTGGCCAAGTCCGCCAAGTATGAAGAAATCAAGGCGACTCTGAAGGCGGCCTCCGAAGGCCCGATGAAAGGCATCATTGCGTACACAGAGGATGACGTCGTCTCATCGGACATGATCGGCGAGCCGTGTACCTGTGTGTTCGACGCCAAGGCAGGCATCGCTTTGAATGATCGCTTCGTGAAACTCATCGCCTGGTACGACAACGAGTGGGGCTATTCGTGCAAGGTTGTCGACTTGATCAGGCACATGGCCGTTGTTGCCGGCGGCTCTGCCAGGGCGGGCAGCTGACCTTGCCTCGACGACCGCAGCAGCTCTCAATGATCTGCGCCACGCTACGGGAGCTGCGGCTCGAACCCGCGATCTTGCGTGCAGGCAGCAGGCCGAGCCCTGAGGCTGACAGCAAGCATTGACTGACAGCAATTATTGAAAGGAGTCAGCGATGGCCAGAATGATGCAGGCCGCGGTGGTTCGCCAGTTTGGCCAGCCATTGTCCGTCCAGGAAGTGGAAATTCCGGAGGTGGCCGATGAGCGGGTGCTCATCAAGGTGGTGGCCTGTGGGGTATGTCACACCGACCTGCACGCCGCCGACGGCGATTGGCCGGTCAAGCCATCGCTACCGTTCATTCCCGGCCATGAAGGCGTGGGCTACGTGACCAAGCTGGGGCGCGGCGTCAGGCATGTCAGGGAAGGCGATCGCGTCGGCGTACCGTGGCTGCACACCGCTTGCGGCTATTGCGAGTACTGCATCACCGGATGGGAAACCCTCTGCGACCGTCAGCAGACGACCGGCTATTCGGTTAACGGGAGCTACGCCGAATACGTTCTGGCGGATCCTGACTATGTCGGGAAATTGCCGGATAACCTCGAGTTCGCATCGGCGGCCCCCGTGCTGTGCGCCGGGGTCACCGTCTACAAGGGACTCAAGGTGCTTGATTGCAAGCCTGGCGACTGGGTTGCGGTGTCCGGCATCGGAGGCCTCGGCCACATGGCTGTCCAATATGCCAAGGCCATGGGATTCCAGGTCATTGCAATCGACGTCGCGGACGAAAAGCTGAGCCTCGCTTCCAGGCTCGGGGCTGACATGACTATCAATGCGGCCACCCAGGATGCCGTTTCCCAGATTCAGTCTTCCATTCGTGGCGCCCAGGGGGTGCTCGTGACCGCCGCGTCCCGAGCTGCCTTCGATCAGGCGCTCGGCATGCTCCACAAGCGCGGAACGATGTCGCTGGTCGGCTTGCCGCCCGGGACTTTCGATTTGCCCATATTCGATGTGGTCCTCAATGCCAAGACGGTGCGGGGCTCCATCGTCGGGACTCGGAAGGATCTGCAGGAATCCCTCGCCTTCGCCGGTGCCGGCAAGGTGAAGTGCCACTTCTCGACGGATCGCCTCGACAACATTAACCAGGTCCTCGGTGCCATGAAGGCCGGGCAGATTGACGGTCGCGTTGTCCTGCAGATGTAGTCAGGGGTGACCCGTTCAAGCGATGGCTGCATTC
>Ga0123356_10003166_pt1 | contig 17307 bp, 15 predicted proteins | sample TergutEmb28metaG_2_FD_92546 | JGI IMG/M metagenome (GOLD analysis project Ga0123356, IMG submission 92546) | Embiratermes neotenicus P3 segment gut microbial communities from Petit-Saut dam, French Guiana - Emb289 P3 | ecosystem: Host-associated > Arthropoda: Insects > Digestive system > Gut ...
ACAAAAAATCTTGATCCTCCCTGAAGAAAAAGACCCTCTCCACACCCTGACCGCAGAACTCACCGCCGGCAAAGGCACCCTCATCGAGGGCGAAGAAGAATATTTAAACGAGGCAACATGATGAAAACAATTAGCACTAGACAACAAAAAGGATACGACCGCAATTATTTTGCGATGTTATTTGAAGGCGCATCATTTATGGGCGGTATCGCCGTCATGTCAACCGGCGGTGCAGTAGCACTTTTTATAGACAACATGACAGGTTCTGTGACATTGGTTGGACTGGCTGTTACTTTACAAACACTAACCATGCTTGTAGGGCAACTTGTAGGTGCACCTTATGTGCAAAATATAAAAGATTTACCGAAAAATCTATTTTATAAGATGACATGGCAGCGATTATTACCGGTCGGTATGGCAATCCCGTTATTTTTTGGGTTTGGCGAATATACTGCAGTTATCATTTTTCTTGTACTTTTTAGTGTATTCTGGTTTATGGATGGAGTTATCACGCTACCATGGAGTGAGCTTACTGCCCGGACAATAAAACCCGAACTTCGCGGGCACATGATGGGAATGCAAGTAGCGATCGGAGGTATAGTTTCACTCCTTACAGGACTTCTTCTCACATGGTTACTCGCAACGCCGTCACTGACAGATCACTTCAGATTCGGTTATGTTTTTTTACTGACAGCAGCACTGCTTATACTATCAGTTATTTTTATCAAGCTTGTTAAAGACCCGCACCCTAATTTAGAACCGAAAAAAGCTGATGTCAGGAAGTATTATGCAAAGTTCCCATCCCTTATAAAAGAAAGTAAGCCGCTACAGCGGGCGCTGATTGCTCGCATACCCGGATATATAGGCTTTTCTGTAATAACATTTATGATCGTTTTTGGAGTGCACGCACTGGCGATTTCTGATTCACAAGTATCTTGGCTGGTATATGCGAAAATCGTTGGCGGATTGCTTGGTGGTGTTTTACTTGGTGAAACAAGTCGTAGATTTGGCAACAAAGTTGTCATTCTACTTTGCAACGCCGGTGCATTAATAATATTGGTAGCTTCGATTATTCTCGTATATACTACAAGTCTTAATTATATATGGTTAATGATTTTGTGTGTAAATGCCAGCTTGTGGCAGAACAACTGGGTAGGGTACATGGGTTACATCTTTGATATTGCTCCAAAAGATAACCGCCCTGCATATGTGGTGCTCAACGGCTGCATCGGCATACCATTTAGCTTCGCAGGGTTTGCCATTGGCGCGATAATAGACAGATGGGGATACACAACGGCATTTGTGATAGGAAGCATAACCGCAATCATCGCAATCCTCGTCAGCACCCGTCTGATGTCAAGAAAACAGTTAAAGGCTCTGAGCGATACTGAGTAATGTTATTAAGTGATTTACATGCAGCAAAGATACAAGCTTAAATTTGCGTATATAACTCCTCGAGCATAATTATGTATGATCTTAATGCAGAACGAACCGATGCTGTGTCATCGGTTTTTGCGTGTGACCTGAGAACCTGACGGAACTCATCGGTCATTTTGCTAAATTCTAACTCCCAGGGTTGCATATTATCTATATCTGCTACATTATTCGAGCTCCCGGGTTTAGCAACACCGGGTCTTTTGTTTTCAAATGTTCCTTCGACGATTTGCGTAACAAGTGTTGCGACATCTTCTTCGTTTCCACCTGTCAGTTCCTTCAGATGCTTTCTGCTGATGCGAGTTTTTCCGGAAAGGATGTCGATTTTAGTTTCCGGTGAAATATCACCGATGGCGTTGATAGCGTTTGCAAGTTGTGCATCTCTTTTAATCGTTCGGGGAGAAACATTATGTTGCCCGGCAAGAATGCCTGCTGTTGATAACCTGGTTTGCCCGGGGTCATTTTGACCCTCAGCACTTTTAGCAGTGTATTGATTGCTAGATTGTACTTGCTTCTCCGTATTATAATGAGTGCCTCGATAATAACTCAGTTGCATCGGGTTAAGATTTCTCTGTGCTATTTGATGTAAAATTATCCATATCAAAGCACTTTCACGGGAGTCAAACTCGATCTCTTTCGTCTCAAACGAGAGGTCATGCTTCTGAATAATACTATACCTGTGATACCCGTCGATTAATATACCATTCCATAGCAGCAGTGGAAGAAGACAACCATGAACCAAAAGATCCTCCTCAAGCTGTGCATATGCTAACTTACTAAGCACCGGAAGAATCCGCTCAAACTCTTTATCAATAATAATCTCCTGCATTACCGTCACTCTCCTCAATGATTGATTAGACGAGTATTATACAAGAGATTATGATGTGATTATTGGATAATGTGTGAATTATATTATCCTCTTATTTTCATAATGGCCGAATAGACCTTGTGCATCGTAGTTTCAAACTCTTTCTCAAGTTGACACTGCCAGATGACAATCACGTTCCACCCGAGATATTCAAGATTACGTATCGCTTTTTGATCGTTTTCAACGTTTTTATTAAATTTCGCCGTCCAAAAATCTGTTCGTGTTTTTGGAATAGTCGCATCATTACAGCTCTCATGTCTGTGCCAAAAACACCCATGAATGAATATGACAGTTTTATATTTCGCAAGGACCACATCAGGATGTCCGGGTAGAGTTTTACAATTTTTCCTAAACCTGAAGCCATTTGCAAACAACCATTTACGGACGAGAATTTCAATGGAAGTATCCCTGCTTTTAATTCTGGACATATTCCAACTCCGGCGTTCAGGAGTCAATTTATCAGGCATAAACTGAACCTTTTTTACGGAGCAATCCGGTATTATGCATAAAGCTGAGCATTGCACCTGAGACTGCAGCAACAACCGGAATAGCGACAGAATTACCAAATTGTTTATATGATTGAGTATCAGAAACAGGAATAATAAAATGCTCAGGGAATCCTTGAAGCCTTGCACATTCTCTCGGAGTCAGCTTCCTCGGGTTGCTGTCAGATCCGCAATCTATAAGAATTTCGCTACCATCCTTATAGTATCTTGCACTAATAGTGTTAGTATATGGTGACGATTCAGTGAATAGTGAAAAGCCGAAACCATTACCTTTTACTATGTGTTCTTGTTTGCGACGTATATGTCCTTTATAAATTCTATCACTTATGGTATACTTTTCATCGACAACTTCCTCAAGAATATCACCAACTCTTGTTGGTATATTAAGAGAGTCGGGAAATGTGAATTTCTGCCAGTAGCATTCGAGTAATCTATCCTTGTCAAACCCGACAATAAATAATCTTTCGCGATTTTGAGGAACACCAAAATCTGCCGCTCTAAGAACTTCAAACTTAACATCGTAATTCAATGAAGTTAAATGTGCTAAAATTGTTTCAAGCGTACGCCCCTTATTATGACCTTTTAACTGCTTTACATTTTCCAGCATGAAAGCTTTGGGACGCTTGTCCTTAATTATTCTTTCTATTTCGAAGAACAGAGTTCCTCTTGTATCCTCAAATCCCTTCTTTAGTCCGGCTTGTGAAAAAGGTTGACATGGAAAACCGGCAAGTAGGATATCGAAGTCTGGAATTTCATTGGATTTTATTGTTGTTATATCACCTTCGGGAGTTTCCCCAAAATTTATTCTATAAGTTTTTTGAGCAAAATTGTCCCATTCAGAAGTGAATACGCACTGTCCTCCGTTTTCGTGAAATGGTATACGGATACCACCGATACCTGCGAACAAATCAATGAAAGTAAAATCTACATCCTTATTAGCAGGAAAAGGTATGTCTTGTGCAAAGTCTAAAATTGCTTTATATTCCAGACTTGAAGGGTTGCATTCACCATTTTCCCATCGTCGCAGCTTTCTATCTCCATTTCGTCCTAAACCTAATGCATCCGCAAAGTCTTTTTGTGTTAAACCTAAAGAAATCCTTTTATTTTTTATACCTTCAGCGTATGTAGACATCTAAATCCCCTCTCAGGTCATTATGTCCTCATTTTAACACAAACCGAACCGGGTGTAAACTGAAATTTTAAATATTACACAATATTTTGTATAGAGTTCAATAATTTACCGTCATATATAGTACTAAGAACATGATAATGAGATGAAGGAGGATCTTAATTATGCCTACCGGAAGATTTTCACCTATGCATAACGAGTATTTTAACTCAATTGACGGAGCGTATACAAGCATGACCGTTGAGGAAGTCAGAAAAAGAACCTTTAATGTAAAAGGGGTTATAAAGGATATGGCTGCTGAAAATGGAATTGCTTCCGCTTTAAACAGAAACACAGAAGTTTGTGAGTTCAAAATATCAGACAAGATAACAGGATTTGAAGAAAATCGAATAGAACTTGTATTCAAATTTTCTAAACCCGAACCAAGAAATGAAATGTCCATTTACTTTACTGTATCTGCAGGTATACCCGTTGAAAAACTCATGGGTGGTAATGTTTGGTTTATTTATGTGAAAGCTGATGATACTACTCCGTGGATTGGCATCATGACAAGAGAAGAGTGGTTTGAGGTCGCCGGAGAAGCTGACAGTGAGTTCACGATTGATTTTCAAACGAGAGTAAGCAGGAATAAAGTAACTATAGATGACATATTAGATGAAAAAGAGTTTTTTATAGAAATTGACGATACTCTTCAAGGACTTGATGACAACTTGAGAGAATCACTCGAGTATTCCGGTACCCCTAAAGCTAAGAAAGATCCGGAATTACGTGGAGCTAGAAGGGTTTTCAAACGAGATAAGAAAACATCGATAAGAGCATTAAAAAAGGCGGAACATAGATGTGAAGTTGATGGAACACATAATTCGTTTATTAGAAAACATAAGAATATTCCCTACATGGAACCTCATCATTTGATTCCTGTAGAAAATCAAGATGAATTTGAAAACTCTTTAGATATAGAAGAAAACATAGTTTCCTTGTGTAGCAATTGCCATAATCATCTACATTATGGAAGAGATATTGAAGAAATTCTTGAAAAACTCTTTAATGAGCGGGCTGATTTCCTTCATGCTGCCGGTATAGAGATATCTACAGATGAACTACATGATTTATACAGATAACACTTATATTGTACACTATAAACTATAATATCCATTTTAGAACGCCCAAAGCGGGAAGTGGTATGTGCAAATTAGCACATACCACTCAACACATTGCAATTAAAGGGGAAACCGGAAACTTGCTACTTTTCTCTGGTGGCGTTGTCGATTATATCGTACAGTTTGTCTACGACGTCGAAATAGCCGGGGTAGTCTAAGCCTATTTTTTTTACTTCATCATTGTTATAAACGGTTTTAAATCTGTGCTCTATTAATAGAACAAGTTTATCAGCATGGATGACTTTATTTTCAAGCAAGAAGTATAGTGGTTCAAAATAGTCCATATATCTTAATACATCAACGGGATTGAGCACATAGTCTTTAGGACTGCGACCGGCGCAATAATTATATATTCCCATAAAAATATCGGACTGTACAAAAGTTGTATTAAAACTGATGAGAAACTCAGCTTCTTTTATGTTCGTCTCTCTGTTATGTTGTAAAATCAATCCGGCAAAACCACCGATAGCAGTACCGATCATTAAAATGCTGATAAATGCATCATCGATCCATTGATAAGTACCGTTTAAAAATGCAAATACAATAAAAACCAAAAGCAAAAACAAAAAAATTAAAAAGAACGTTATTTTTCTCATACATCCACCTTATAATCATCCTTAATGATTGCCCAAATATGACCATCACCTAAAGTCCCGTCACGATATATTTTTCTTTGCCTTAGGGTACCTTCCAAAGTCAATCCGGCTTTTTCCATAACTCTGCCGGAAGCCACATTTCTTGTGTCGTGATGCATCTGGATCCTGTTATAACCAACTTCAAAAATGAGGAATTTATCCACTGCTATAAGAGCTTCGGTTGTTATTCCCCTGGACCAGAACTGTTTGCCGATAACATAGCCTATTTCGCATTTAAAATCTTTATCGCTGGCAAAAATGACTGTCATTGAGCCGATCACTTCGTTAATCTCTTTTAACTCAATTGCCCAGTTGTAAGTATTGCTGTGATTATATGCTTCAATCCATTCAGTTAATAATTCTTGCGTAACTTCAATACGTCCGTGAGGCTCCCAGGTTAAATAATCCAGGACTTCAATGTCATTTACCCAGTTCTTAAACATGGCTCCTGCATCTTCCATAACGAACTTTCTCAATATAAGTCTGTCTGTCTCTATTGTTTTTGTTCCCAAATGATTTACCAGCATTATTCTTACTCCTATGTATCCTTACCGTGAGACGCTTTGCAGCGTTATCATGACGCGTTTGCCTTCTTCGTTGTGGACTTCAACAATGCCTTTTTCGTATTCATCGAGGAGGCATAATCTTCTTATGTTGGCTCCCTTTTTTGCCACTACGTAGAGTACATCTTTTCCGTCGTTTTGCAGGAATAGACGTTCCAATGGCTGAATTACTTCAACACGTTTTTCTATTTTGTCTTTATTAAATAATCCCATTTTTATAAACAACCCTTTCGAAAACGTCCTACATAAATCATGCTGTCTCAATTTCTGCTGCCTTTTGCAGGCCAAGTTTTTCTACGGCAGCTTCTCTCATTTTATACTTCATTATTTTTCCTGCGGCGTTCATCGGGAACTCTGTTACAAAATCTACAAAACTCGGGACTTTGTGCTTTGCCATGTTGGCGTGTACGAAGTCTTTTATTTCCTTTTCGGAGATTTCCTCATTCTCTTTTAAGATGATGCAAGCCATGATCTCCTCGCCGTATTGCTCAGACGGAACTCCGATGACCTGTACATCTCTTACCTTCGGATGTGTGTAGAGGAATTCTTCGATCTCCTTCGGATAAATGTTCTCACCGCCGCGGATTATCATATCCCTCAGTCTGCCGGTTATCCGGAAGTTACCTTCGGGAGTGCGGCATGCAAGGTCTCCCGTGTGTAGCCATCCGTCAGCGTCGATCGCAGTCGCAGTGGCTTCGGGCATTTTATAATAACCTTTCATAAGATTATATCCACGAGCGACAAACTCGCCGTTTTCGTTATCCGGCATTTCTTTGTTTGTCTCCGGATCAACTATTTTGCATTCAACGCCCGGCAGCGGTCTGCCGACAGTGCCTACCCGAACCTCGACCGGGTCATCGATCGAGCTCATTGTACAGCCCGGTGCACTTTCGGTTTGCCCGAACACGATCGTTATCTCAGACATATTCATCTTTTCCATAACATCACGCATAACAGATATCGGACAAGGGCTACCTGCCATTATACCGGTTCTAGTGTGTGTGAAATCGTTTGAGTTAAAATCAGGATGTTCAAGCATTGCAATAAACATTGTCGGGACACCGTTTATCGCTGTAATACGCTCTTGTTTTACACATGCAAGTGCAGCTTTCGGCGTAAAATAAGGCAGCGGCGACATTGTTGAGCCGTGTGTCATAGATGCTGTCATTGACAGGACCATGCCGAAACAATGGAACATCGGCACATGGATAAGATATCTGTCTGCCGTTGAAAGATCCATCCGGTCACCAATGTGTTTGCCGTTATTTATTATATTATGGTGCGTGAGCATGACACCCTTCGGAAATCCTGTGGTTCCAGATGTGTATTGCATATTACAAACATCCTGCGTATGTGTGAGCGCTGCAAGACGATGCACCTCTTCGACAGGTATGCGAGCGCCCTTTTCCAGAGCATCTTCCCAGCTCAAACAACCCTTTTGTTTAGATGTGACATTGATTATGCGGCGTAAAAACGGCAATCTTTTGCAGTGCAAGGGCTTTGAGGGGGATGAGTATTCAAGCTCGGGGCAAAGGGTTTTTATGACAGATACATAGTCAGAATCTCTGTAGCCGTCGATCATTACGAGAGTATGCACGTCCGCTTGACGCAGCAGGTATTCAGCTTCACGTATTTTGTACGCAGTATTCATTGTAACAAGTACAGCACCGATTTTGACGGCAGCCCAGAATGTTACAAACCATTGCGGTACATTTGTCGCCCACACAGCGACTTTATCACCCGGTTTAACACCGAGAGCGATAATACTGCGGGCAAAATCATCAACATCGTCGCGGAACTCGGAATATGTTCGCGTATAATCAAGAGTAGTATACCTGAATGCATATTGATCTGGAAACTCTTCGGTGACACGGTCAAGCATCTGCGAAAATGTGATATCCAGCATTTCGTCTTTCTGCCAAATGTATTTTCCCGTCTTCCGGATATTGTCATAGTACTTTTCGGTTCTTGTACGTGTGCTTGTCAGATTGTTTACTGCATTGACATAGTGGGGAAGTACAACGTCACTGTCATCAAGACCGGAGTTGTCATCAGTCATATCAAGTGTCAGGTGACCTTTATAGTCGATGGAGCTCAGCGCAAGCAGCATTTCGCGCAGTGGTACATCACCATCACCCGTCAGGCAGCGAACGATATCGTCACCGGACCTGAATGAGTCACATACGTGTACAAGCTTTACATATGCACCAAGATTGCTGATCGTTGTATCGCCTGATTCGTCACCATAAACATATGTATGATGCAAGTTCCACAAAGCTGCAAGATTATCACTGGCAAAACGCTCAAGAACACCACTGAGTCTTTCGGAGCAGGCATAAACATTTTTTGTTTCTATCAGCAGCGATATTCCTTCAGCTTCAGCCTTCGGCAACAGTACACCGATGAGTGTGATGAGCCGGGCTTCTTCGGTGTCTGTTTCAAAATCCATGTCCAGACAAACATACGGAGCACGCAGTACTCTTGCAAGTTCAATGCAATCGGCAGCGTCTCTGAGAGCCGAATCAAGTGTTGCTTCACACCCTGATACATCGACCGATATACAAGCGACTTCGAGCTGTTTTTCACTTAAACGCCGTAAAAACTGTTGCCTCATTTGCAAATCACTCATAAGATCTGACGATTCAACAGAGGAGTAACTTAGCTCAAGACCGTTTAGCTCCATTTTCTCAGCAAGCTCACAATGCTCACTCCATGTAAGCTTTGGCCATGCATTCGTTTTATAAGATAACTTCATAAGTTCCTCCCCCTGATGTGCTTTTGGAATTATACCAAGAGAATTTGTGAAAAGCAAGAAACTTCATCCTGTATAACAGAATGAAGTTTCTTGCTTTTAGCAGTTACATAAAGTCTTTGATATGCTTTGCGTAGTGTGGTATTGCAACTTCCGGTTCGGGGATCTCCGGATGCCACAGTTTCTCCCACTCAAATGAGAGGTATCCGTTATAGCCTCCGGATTTCAGCAGAGCAATACATTCGGCGATAGGCACGTTTCCTTCGCCGACCAGTTCAAAGTCGAAGTTGTTATCGGAGAATTTTGTAGAATCCTTGATATGCACATGGTATATGATATCCTTAAATGCCTCATAAGTCACGTTAAGCGGCTCGCCGAAGCGCAGAGGATGCAGCACATCCCAGCAAACCCCAAGCTCAGAGCCGGCGGACATTCCGGCAATCACTTCTTTGATTCGTACACTGGTGCTGAAATCATCATGAGTTTCAATAAGCGGCAGGGCATCCATACTCTTAGCAAGCTCAGAGAGTTTTGATTGTCCTTCCCAAATCCACTTCATGGTTTCGTTATATCCCTGTGTCTGGGGCAGAGGACCGCCGAATACACGAAAATAACGGCAATCAAGAGCCTTTGCTATACCTATATAAGTTCTGGCAAGCTCAAGGTTTTTATCCTGTTCTTCTTTACATGTTCTATTAAAACGTACGCTTGTTCCGAGGCAGGCAACTTCAAGTCCTGCTTCTTTTATTTTCTTTGCAGTCTCAGCAAGACCACTGCCCTTGAAATCGTCAAGCTTCTCAATATCGGTAGTACCGTTTACTGCACGAACTTCAATTCCCTGATAACCACTTTTTACAGCAATATCGATGATTTGATCTACATTGTAATTAGGGGTTCCAAGTGTACTAAATGAAAGCTTCATAATAAATCCTTTCTGAAGCGGTAATTATATTTTTTTAACCTTCGATCATAAATTTGCGGATCGTGCCGACGGTGCCGGCGTAGCCGCCGAGGAACTGGGTCAGAGTAGCTTGTGTTGCTCCGAAGGTTGCAAATTCTTCCGGCTTCATGCCGTCAGGCTCATATGCGCGCTTCCAATCCACAAAGTGTTTATCAAGCTGAGCGATGAGACCTGCATCGACATCGATGTCCATACGGTCAACCACTTTGATATCGCTGTTAACAAAGCGCTTGATCCACATCGGGGGAACAGTCATGGAGATATCACCGCCGATGAACTCGGTCAGGTGGTAGACATGACGTGTGGCTGCTGCGAGAAGTCTGGTCCTGTAGCCTCTTTCGTTATATATCTTGTATGCACGCTTAAAGACTGCTACGCCTGACATATCGAGTGCCAGTGGATCAACAACGATTCCCTCGCGGTTAGCAACATCCTTAAGAAGGTCTTCGATACGACCTACCATGATAGTGCAAACAGGGAACATGTGGTCCGTTGGTTTGCCTTCTGCTTCGCGACGTTTCATACCACGCTCGATCGCTTCTGCGACCGCTAACGCCTGCGGGACTGTAAACGATACTGTTGCATTGAGAATAACACCGTTATATGTGCTCTCTTCGATTGCTTTGATACCGGCTGCTGTGACAGGCATTTTAACCATTACATTCGGTGCGATATCTTTAAAATATGTTGCCTGTGCAGTTGTTTTCTCAGCATCACGATAGTATTTTGCATTCGTCTGGATGGAAATGTATCCTTCCTTGCCGCCCGATTTATCAAAAACAGGACGTAACAGCTTTGCGCATTCCGCTACCATATACTCGTTGATGATCCATGTGATATCATCTTCAGTGGCAGTAGGATTGTCAGCAATGGTCTTCTTAATAAGCGGAATGTAGGAATCAAGCTCTGCATCCAGAACCGCTCCGACAAGAACCGGATTACTGGTTGCACCGACTGCTCCGTGCTCCATAGCAAAAGCTATGTCTTTAACAGAACAGTTATCGTTCCAAAAACGGGTCGGTGTCGTCATGCTCATTTCATGCAAGGGACTTTTGTAAGTTGCCATTATGTGTACTCCTCTTTTGATATTTTGAAAATTATTAGTCTCATTTTACCCTCATGATATGCTGCGTGTCAAGTTAAATCAACATTATATGATGCCCGGTGAAAAGCACGGATGATGTTGATTTTCTTTTGATAAAACGATATAATCTTAGCGAAAATATGATGAGAAATTAGGAGCATTATTTATGAATAAAGGTGGATTTACACTGCCCGGGGAGTCCGGATTTGAAAAACTGACACTGGAAATGGCAGAGCGTTGGGGTGCCGATGTCATTCGAGACAGCGACGGAACAAAACTTTCTGATGAGATACTGGATGCCGGGTATAAAGTCTACTCAACGATTTGCCCTGTCCGTGAGCATAATGATTGGATCAGAGCAAACGAACTGACACGTCAGCAGACATTCTTATGTACTGCTCAAAGGGTGTCAACAGGAGAGACGCTGAGAATCCGGCTGATGGACGACTTTTATGACGGACAATTTCAAGTCAATGATACTCCCGATGGTATGAAGTACTGGCAAGTTTATGACAGAACAGCAGAGCAGGAGGTACCGCGAGATAAATGGAAGTACGATCCTGAAAAAGGTGAAGTGTGTATAGAGACCAAACCAATGCGCCAATATACAATCAGCTTTTTGGCATGGCGCATATGGGAAGAGATCTCAATGTATAACCATGTCACAAACAATTGGGACAAAGAGCATCTGATGCAGCTCAACCCATACCGTCCTGAAGCTCTCGAATACCTGAAAAAGTGGCTGGCAAACTGGTGTGAAGAAAACCCTCAAACAAATGTCGTACGTTTTACATCGCTGTTTTACAACTTTGTTTGGATATGGGGCTCCGATGAGCGTAACCGTCATCTGTTTACAGACTGGGCGAGCTATGATTTTACAGTTTGTCCCGAAGCACTCGACGACTTCGCACGTCAGTATGGGTATTCTCTGTGCGCAGAAGACTTTGTCCGCGGAGGCAGATATTTTTCTACGCATCGTGTACCGGATAAAAAGAAACTCGACTGGATGGAGTTCATCGGCGGATTTGTGCGCAGAGCAGGTCGGGAGCTGATCGATGTAGTACACGCCGCAGGAAAAGAAGCGTACGTTTTTTATGATGACAACTGGGTAGGAATGGAACCATACAACGGACATTTTGAAGAGTTCGGTTTTGACGGACTGGTCAAATGTGTCTTTTCGGGTTTTGAAATCCGCTTATGTGCAGGAGTGCCGGTTGCCACGCACGAAATACGCTTCCACCCATATCTTTTCCCCGTAGGACTTGGCGGATTGCCGACATTTTCACCCGGAGGTAAACCCGGAGATGATGCACTTGCATATTGGATCAACACACGCCGTGCTCTTTTGCGTGCGAAAATAGAACGCTGCGGCTTAGGCGGATATTTAAGTCTTACCAATGGATATCCGGAGTTCCTTGATGCGATGGACGGTATACTGACAGAGTTTCGAACAATAAAAGAACTGCACGACGGTGGAGTACCGACCATACTCAAGCCGCGTGTAGCTGTACTACATGCCTGGGGTAAGCTGAGAACATGGACGCTTTCAGGGCATTTCCATGAAACTCCGGATCATGTTTTGATCCATGTGCTTGAGAGTTTGTCAGGTCTGCCTTTTGATGTTGAGTTTTTATCATTTGATGATATTGAAAACGGAGTTCCCGATAATATCGATGTAATATTAAATGTCGGAGCTGAAGGGGATGCATGGAGTGGCGGCACTTGCTGGGGCAGCACAAAAGTGGTCGAGAATCTCACAAACTGGGTTTACAAAGGCGGAGCATTTATAGGCATAGGAGAGCCATCCGCCCTTGAAGGAGGACACAGATTGCTTAAAATGGCACATGTCCTTGGTGTGGATATTGACAACGGTGACTACACCCGCCACGGAAGGTGGGCATATGAAGTTAAAGAATACCCCGGTCTTATACCGGAAGGTATAGAAATTCCGGGCAATCAAAAGGTCATGCTGACAGATGGCACTGCACGAGTTTTAGCGGAGCGAGACGGAACTGCCGCATTGACTGCACATGACTTTGGCGAAGGTATCGGACTGTACTGCACAAGCTTCATCCACACACCGCTGGCGCCAAGATTCTTACAAAACCTGATACTACTGGCAGCAAAAGAAAGCCTGCAACCTGAGTTTGTTACAGACGATGCTCTCGTAGAGGCAGCATACTACCCCGGGTCCGGAAATCTGGCACTGATAAACAACAGCCAACTCGCCAGACAAACATCCTGTGTAGTTAAAAACAAAACCTACACAGTAGAGTTAAAACCATATGAATTGATGATCATCTCTACAACCTGATATGCATCCATTTACCCGTTGCAAATCGGGCATAGTTTAGTACCAGCCGTACAAATTGATCTGCAAGAAACGCTAACCATACTCCGACAAGTCCCAATCCCATCGGGTATGCAGACAACCATGCCAGTCCGGGACGGAGCATACCGATAGTGACCATAGCGACAAAAGCAACATACTTGGCATCACCTGCGCCTCTGAGTGCACCGGATATAACAAATTGAGACATCTGAGCATAGGTCAAGACCGCGAGGATCAATATAAGCGGAGCAGCGAGAGCGATTATTTCTTCCTCAGAAGTGAACAATCCGACCAATCCTCTTCGTCCGAAGATAAAAACGAATGACATGAGCGTGGAAAGTGTCAGAGCTATCCTCTGACACACTTTTCCATATATCATAGCCATGTCGGGACGTTTTGCACCCAGATTCTGCCCCACAAGAGCACCGGAAGAAATGCCCAATCCTTCGGCAAAACAAAACGACAGCATAACTATATTCATACATATCTGCTGAACGATCAGTGCCATAGTTCCGAGACCGGCTACTATTCTGATGAACATAAAAAAGCCGAAACGCATGAACATTTGTTCCATCAACGCACCGCTTCCGACATTTGCAAACCCTCTGAGCGTCTGCTTGTTGAACTTCCAGCCTTTCAGAGACAGGATATTAAGCTCGGATGATTTGCCGCAGATCGAAGAGATCGATATGATAAACGCAACACTATATCCGATGATGGTTGCTATAGCAGCACCTCTGATACCTAGTTGAGGAAATCCCAGACGTCCGCCTATCAATAAGAAATTAAAAGTGACCTTAACGACATTTCCGGCAATATTGATCCACATAGATATGCGTGTGTTACCGGCACCTCGTTGCGCCGCAACTATTGTCATCGCCAAAGCAGTAAGAGGAATACCCAAAAGGGTTATTCGGAAAAACATCACAGAATCATCGATAATATCACTGTTGGCACCGGCAAACGAAAGCAGCTCAAAAGCAAATATATACGCTAGTGCGCTGATCACCAGTGAGAATGCCAATGATAACTGTAATGCCTGCTTTAGGGAGGATCGTGCTGACTCAATATCTCCTTCGCCTTTCCTTCTAGCTACGATAGCTGTGACTCCGATATTGAGTGCAGCAATAATAGCAATAACCAAAAAACGCGGCTGGTTTGTAATACCTACCGCTGCTATAGCTACAGCACTGACAGAGCCGACCATAATCGTATCAAGCATACCCATGAAACCTACCATTACAGTTTCAGTGGTTGCCGGCACAGCTATTCTCATAGTATTTTTATATATATCACCGGTAGCCGGTATCTCACCGGCTTTTAGTGTGTCTTTGACCATATTGTCGCACGAGTATAACTTAGCAAGAAAACGTGGCATCCTCAACGTCGGCATTATTACTATCACGACTCCATCTATGATTTACATTCGACTTCATGTAAAATTTATTTTACCTTAAATAACAGCATAATTCAATCATTAGCAGACAAACGTAGTTGAGTGAGGGTAAATTGAGTGTTTACACTACGTTTACATATAAAGGATTGCTCTGAAGGTAAGGTTGCGTTATACTGGGCATGATCAATGACAAACCTATTATCGAAAGGAATGCATTTGTATGATGAATTTGTTGACAAGATCTGATTTTGACGGTCTGGCTTGCGCCGCGATATTAAAAGATGTGGGTGTTATCGACCGTTGGAAGTTTGTTCACCCTAAGGATCTTCAAGACGGAATCGTGCCTGTTACGGAAGATGACGTCCTGGCTAATGTGCCTTTTGTCGAAGGGTGCGGGCTGTGGTTTGATCACCATGCCAGCGAGATGCAGAGACTGTCGAGCATACGGTTTAAAGGTTCTGCGCGCTTGTTGGACAGTGCTGCTCATGTTGTGTATGATTATTATAAAGACGATCATGACCTTTCAAAATTCAGCATTATGGTTGATGTCGTCGACAAAGTCGACTCGGGAAAACTCTCGCGGGAGGATATTCTTGATCCACAAGGCTGGATACTGTTGGGATTCCTGATGGATCCGCGCACAGGACTCGGACGCTTTAGAGACTTCCGCATCAGTAACTATCAGTTGATGGAAGTATTGATCGAGTTATGCCGGACACAAAGCATTGAAGAGATATTAGAAAATCAGGATCTGAAAGAAAGAATAGATCTGTACAAAGACCAGACCGAACACTTTATCGATATGGTGAAAACCCATACGAAGACAGTAGGCAATGTTATAATCTCCGACCTGAGAGGGGTTGAAACGATTTATACAGGCAATCGCTTTATGGTCTACGCCTTGTATCCTGAACAGAATATTTCAATGTGGATCGTAGACGGCAGAAATAAACAAAACTGCCCCATCGCAGTTGGGTACAGCATTTTAAATCGTTCTTCTACAGTCAACGTTGGTTCTGTGCTACTAAGCTATGGAGGAGGCGGACACAAGCAAGTCGGAACATGTCAGGTCCCGTACGACGAAAGTGACAGGATCATCGCCGAACTGATCGAAAAACTGCAATAGCCTGAACCTGATCACCGCAGCTTGTTTTTTGACCGCCATTCCCTTGGAGATTCACCGATTATTTTCTTAAACGCTCTGGAAAAGGTAAAAAGGTTTGAATAACCGATCATTGCACATATATCACCGATATTAGTATTTGTTGTTTTCATAAGCTCACAGGCTTTACTTATGCGGTAACGTATGAGGAAATCCTGTGGGCTTGTTTTTATTTCATTCTTAAAGATTTTTCCTAAATAACTGCGATTTAAGCTGCAAAACACTGCTATGTCGTTTATTGTTATCTTATCAGTATAATGCCGTTCCATATAACCGATCGCTTCATTGACATAAAATTCCCGGAGATTATCCTCAGGTGTTTTTTTGCGCACTTCCGAGGATTCGATCAAAGAGTTGAAAAACAGATAAAAATACCCTATCAGTTCTATTGAAGACTTGTTGGTGTTATCGATTATTATAAGAAAATAATCTTCTAGAGCTTTGCAATCGTCAGAATTGCGTGCTTTATAGATTGGATTACTTACAGATAATCCTGTTTGTACCACGATCCCCTGCGCTCTTAAACCGGCAAAGCCAACCCAGTTATATATCCATGGATCATGCTCATCTGCAATATAGCGGACTGTTTGACCGGGCCAGATCATAAATCCGCTGCCGCCATCGATATGATATATCTTCTCCGCACCCTCACTATCGAAGTAGTGTACTCTTCCTTTTCCGGATATGATATAATGGAATAAAAAATAATCACGTATTGTCGGACCGTATGAATGCAGCGGATTACAGTCTTCATATCCGTAGTCGATGATCGATAGATCCACATAGCTTACATCCGGAAATGTTTTGGTAAATCTCTGTTTAACATACTTACTCATTTAGCTATTTTGCACTCCTTATGAATATAATGCATACCTGGATTTGATTATATTTTATAGCATAATGCGTCATGATTCAACATAAATTTACATAATGTACAAAAATGCAATGTAAGTGACTCATATTTACTATTCCTAAATTGTTAAATTTTTGTAAAATGAGGATATAGTATAATCAGGCAAAGTATGAGAAAAATAAAATGGAGGAATTGATGGAATGAAAAGACTATTTGTCACATTGCTGGTGCTGATATTGGCTATGTCATTATTAGCAGCCACCGTTGCCGGATGCGCAGGCGGCGGTACCGGCACCACACGCGACGCTGTCACCGTACCCTCAGGAAGCTGGGATACCCCGTTTGCCAGAACAGTCAATATCACCGCTGTAGCACCTATGACAGCAGGTTTGCTGTTTGACGGTGACGACAGCATGGACGACAACCCCTGGACCAGAGTTTTCAAAGAACGTCTGAACATCGAGGTCGAATA
>Ga0123356_10003167_pt1 | contig 17304 bp, 20 predicted proteins | sample TergutEmb28metaG_2_FD_92546 | JGI IMG/M metagenome (GOLD analysis project Ga0123356, IMG submission 92546) | Embiratermes neotenicus P3 segment gut microbial communities from Petit-Saut dam, French Guiana - Emb289 P3 | ecosystem: Host-associated > Arthropoda: Insects > Digestive system > Gut ...
GATTGACAAATTAATATTGGGCGGAAGAAATTCTAATGGTAATTTTTTATTAACAAGGTTAAACATTCCACCTGCTGTATCTGTAAAAGAGCAAGACAATTCTTTTGCTACTCAAGTTATTTTTCCGAACCCCGCAACAGATCAACTGTATTTTAAAAAAGAAAGCAAATTTGAAATTATGGATATACAAGGAAGAATATTATTAAAGAGCGAGAAATTTGTGCAATCGGTAAATGTTAGCCATTTAAGGGCAGGGGTTTATTTTATTAAATTTGACGATAAGCAAGTGAGGAAATTTGTGAAAGAGTAAAATAGTTATGAATTAAAAAAAAATATTTTCGCCAAAAATATTTTTATTATAAACCAGTTTGTTAAATCCTTAAATTTTTAAACTATGAAAAAAATAACAACATTAGTACTATTGTTTTTTTCATTAACAGTTCAGGCTCAGATACCAATGCAAATTGATTTGGAGATTATCACGAATATTGATAATCCTACTATTTCAGACAAGGTTTCTGTTTTCCCTAATCCTGTAAAAAATATATTCCATGTAAATTTAGGAGAAGACAAAATAGCGAATTTGGAAATATCTGATATACAAGGAAGATTGCTGATGAGTGAAGTTATTACATCGGGAAAAGGAATAGATGTTTCTTCTTTGCCTTCAGGGTTATATTTTATTGTTGTTGATAAAGAAGCTGTGTATAAAATTATAAAAGAGTAGCGCCATGAAAAAATCATTCATATTATTTCTGTTTGTTGTATCAACCATTTGGTTATCGGCACAAAACAATATGCTGAATTTTAATCAAAAAATCAATATCTCACACATCAATTCCGGCATTTATTTCGTTAAGATAACCACCGAAGAAGGAACAACTACAAAAAAAATAATCAAACATTAATAACCCAATCCCTTTAAATCTTTAAATTTTAAATTATAAACCCTTAAACCTTTAAATGTATGAAAAAATTATTCCTAATTCTCACCGCCATCGCATGCCTCTCTGCGTGCACCAACAGGCAATTGGAGGAAATGACAGATGCCCCCACCATTGACAACTTAAAAACCGCCATTGACGGCGAAACCAACGCAAGCCAAAAGTACGTTAAAATTTCCGAACAAGCCTTCGACCAGGGACAACCCGGTGTTGCAACGATGTTTGCCGCAGCTTCTTTTGCCGAAAATATTCACGTGCAAAGCCACACCGCCGTGCTCAACGACCTCGGAGAAGGCATTGAAATAATTCCGGATATCGAAATCGGAGAAAATCTGGAAGAAAACATCCAAAGCGCCATTGACGGCGAAACATACGAATTTACCGAAATGTATCCTCCTATGATAAAAAAGGCAAATAAAGAAGAGGTAAACGATGCGGTAAGATCTTTTACTTATGCAAAAAAAGCAGAAGAGCGCCACGCCAAACTTTATACCGAAACGCTCGAACTTTTGAAAGCCGGAAAAAGCAATGAAATAGCTGCCGTTTGGTATGTTTGTCCGGTATGCGGAAACCTGTTCAATACCTTGGAAGGATACGAAATATGCGCTATTTGCGGTGTGGAAAAACATTCATTCATCTCTTTTGAAAAATAGAATATGCACATTGCTGTAGCCGGAAATATTGGTTCAGGTAAAACGACCCTGACCGGAATGCTGGGCAAGCATTTTGGTTGGGAGCCGCTTTACGAAAGCGTGGACGACAACCCCTATTTGATAAGTTTTTACGAAGATATGCAGCGTTGGTCGTTCAACCTTCAAGTCTATTTTTTAAATACCCGTTTTCGGCAGGTAGTCGAAATCCGGAAAAAGAAAAAAGATATCATTCAAGACCGCACCATTTATGAAGATGCGTACATTTTTGCCCCAAACCTGCACGCGATGGGATTGATGCCCACCCGCGATTTTGATAACTACGCCTCCCTCTTCGATTTAATGATGCAATTTTTGCAACCGCCCGATTTGTTAATTTACCTAAGAGCTGACGTGCCCACGTTAGTCTCCCAAATTCAAAAAAGAGGCAGAGAATACGAAATCTCTATCCGCTTAGATTATTTAAAATCGTTGAATGACAGATACGAAGCCTGGATTTCCAATTACAACGCAGGTAAATTATTAATTGTGGATGTAAACACCATCAAATTTGCTGAAACTCCTGAAGATTTCGGAACTATTATTGATATGGTGAATGCGGAACTTTATGGGTTGTTTTAATTGTTACCAAAATATTTTTGTGTTATTTTGCCGCCAAAATAACAAATATTATGAGCAACCTCCAAGAACAACCTGTTTGCGGCCGCCCACAAGACTGGGAACCTGCTTCTTTCATCGAAACCACAGTAAAAGAACTTAAAGAACAGTTAGGAAACGACCGCGTTGTACTCGGATTATCGGGTGGCGTGGACTCTACCGTGGTGGGCGTTTTGCTACATAAAGCAATCGGCAATAACCTCTTCTGTATTTTTGTAGATCACGGATTGTTGCGCAAAAACGAATTTGAAACCGTTTTAGAAAACTATAAAATATTGGGTTTAAATGTAATCGGCGTTCGTGCCGCCCAGCGTTTTTACGAAGCGCTCAAAGGCATTACCGATCCGGAAGCCAAACGCAAAATCATCGGCAAAGGCTTTATTGATGTGTTTGAGGAAGAAGCACATAAGTTGCAAGACATTAAATGGTTGGCGCAAGGCACTATTTACCCCGACATCATAGAATCGAAGTCGGATACGGGCAAAGTCGTTAAATCGCATCACAATGTAGGCGGGCTTCCGGAAAAAATGAACATGAAGCTGGTAGAGCCGGTAAAGTTCTTGTATAAGAATGAAGTACGTGAAGTGGGTTTGGCGTTGGGCATTCCGGAATCGTTAATCCAAAGACATCCTTTCCCCGGCCCCGGATTAGGCGTGCGCATTTTGGGCGATATTACTCCGGAAAAAGTGCGCATTTTGCAAGATGCCGACGATATTTTTATTCGTGGTTTAAGAGAACACGGCTTGTACCACCAGGTGTGGCAAGCCGGCGTGATTTTGCTCCCCGTGCAATCGGTGGGCGTGGTAAACGGCGAAAGAACTTACGAAAATGTGGTTGCCCTGCGCGCCGTGCACTCTACCGATGCCATGACGGCAGAGTGGGTAAAACTTCCCTACGAATTTCTTAGCAAAATTTCTAACGAAATTATTTATAATGTAGCAGGGGTGAATCGCGTGGTGTATGACATCAGCGCGAAGCCGCCGGCTACGATTGAGTGGGAATGATGTTAGAGTTATTAGAAATAGACAAAGAGGTATTTCAACAAACAAATAGCGAAAGCGCCACAGGGTACCAGCAAAAAATTGAGAATTTCTATCAGGAAAATAAAGAGGTTTATGAGAAGTTGCTTCAAAGCAAGGAGGAGCAGGTTGGGTTGCTGAAGAAGATGTTGGAGGTGAAATAAAAAATAACGAAATTATTAATCAAATAAAAGGTGACTGTAAGAAAAAAAATATCATACTTTTGCACTTGAATTAGAATTGAATAAAAATTGAGATGACACTCTATTTAAAAAACACCAAAGAAACATTGCAAAAATTAAAACCTACTTTGGAAAATCTTTATAATGTAGATACCATTGGATTATTTGGCTCAATAGTTCGTAATGATTTTACACCTGATACAAGTGATATAGATATTGTGGTAAATTTTACACAACCTATTGGTATAGAATTTATTGATTTATCTTACTTTCTCGAAAAAGAATTAAATAGAAAAGTAGATGTTGTTTCCCGTAAAGGGTTAAAAGATAAATATTTTAAAGAAATCGAAAAAGATATTGTTTATGTCTAACCGAACTCCCAAACTTCTTGTAGAAGATATTCTTGAGAGTTGCCATAAAATTATGGATTACACGAAAGGTGTTGCTTTTGAAGAATTTATTACTGATTCAAAAACAATAGATGCTGTTATTCGGAATTTTGAAATAATTGGTGAAGCTGCCAATCGTTTACCTGAAGAATTTAAAGACTCTCATCCGGATATTGACTGGTTTAGAATAAGAGGTTTTAGAAACAGAATTGTACATGATTATTTTGGAATTGATAATTCAATCATTTGGCAAATAAAAGAAAGATATCTAAGTTTATTGATTGAAAAACTTGATAAACTTATTTTGTAAGAAGTTGCTTTAGAGATAAGCATATCCTGCTCTTTTAATAAACGGTATTTCAAAAGAAAACAAATGAAATCAAATCCATTTTATTTATATCAAAAAGTTTTATATTTTTGCGAAAAGTTTAGCTTATAAACAAAATAATTCAAAAATATGAATAAGTTTATTGTACGTCAAAAATACATAGAAGCCATTAAACCTTATATCGGGCAGCAAATTATTAAGGTTTTAACCGGGCAACGCCGCATAGGTAAAAGTTACATTCTATTGCAAACAATAGAAGAAATAAAAGCACTTGATAATGCCGCTAATATACTGTATATCAATAAAGAAGATTTGAAATTTGATAAAATCAAAACGGCAAACGATTTGTACGAATATGTACAAAACAACACTAAATCTGAAGTAAAAAACTATGTTTTTATTGATGAAATACAGGAAATTGCCGAGTTTGAAAAAGTATTGAGAAGTTTGTTGCTCAACCCAATTTACGATCTGTATTGCACAGGTAGCAATGCCCGCATTCTTTCGGGCGAATTAGCAACTTTTTTAAGTGGCAGATTTATTGAAATTCCTATTTATAGTTTATCGTATAATGAATTTTGCGAGTTTCAAAACTTGGAAAACGACAACGAAACCTTACGAAAATATTTAAAATACGGTGGACTTCCCTATTTAAAACATTTGATATTGGATGACGAAATTGTTTTCAATTACTTGAAAGGGGTTTACAATACAATTATATACAGAGATTTAGTTCAACGTTACGAAATTCGGAATACTGCTTTTTTAGAAAGTCTTGTGCGTTTTTTAGCGGATAATACAGGACAACTTTTTTCGGCAAAGAAAATCAGCGATTACCTCAAGTCGCAACAAATCAACATATCCGTTTCACAAGTTATAAATTACCTTGATTATCTTGCAAATACGTTTTTAATTCAAAAAGTAAAACGAATGGAGATTGCCGGCAAGAAAGTTTTTGAAATTGGCGAAAAATTTTACTTTCAAGATTTAGGCTTGCGACATACTATAAATGGCTATAAACCCAACGACATTGCCAAAATTCTTGAAAATGCGGTGTTAGAACATTTACTATATTGTGGGTATGATGTAAAAATTGGACAGATCAACGATTTAGAAATAGATTTTGTATGTGAGCGTGGTGGCGAGAAACTTTATGTACAAGTGACATATATTTTGCAAGATGAAAAAACTATGGACAGAGAGTTTGGTAATTTGCTGAAAATAAATGATAATTATCCAAAAATTGTAGTTTCTATGGACGAATTTACAGGCAACACTTACGAAGGCATCAAGCACTTACATATACGAAAATTTTTAACCGAATGGAAATAAAGCTGTTACTTTGTTCTGCCTATTTCATCGACCTCAACGCCCTCGCCAACTGATCCGGGCAAGAGGTTTCCTTATCCCCGCACCGTATCCCCTCCAATTTCGCAATAGCATCATCTATTTGCATTCCTTCTATCAATCGGGCTACGCCTTGCGTGTTTCCGGCGCAACCTCTTGTAAAGTGCACGCTGCGAATGGTGTCGTTTACTACAGAAATATCTATCTGTTTCGTGCAAACTCCCTCGGGAGTAAAGGTAATCTCTTTTGTTATCATCTCTTGTTGAATTAATTCATGGTTGTTGCCTTTTGGGTTGTTGCAACTAAATAAGCCTAAGGACACTAAGGACACTAAGGATATTAAAGCCATTAAAGTTACAATGTATTTTTTCATAAGATTAGAATCTTCTTGGAGGACGACTGCTACCACCGTTTCCGTGTCTTCTGTCGCCTCTATCGCCTCTGTCTCCCCTATCCCCTCTCTCAGGTCTGGGTCTTGGAGTAGGCTCTACCCAACCTTCCGGTTTCGGCAGTAGCACTCTGTGCGACAGTTTGAATTTGCCTTTATCATCAATGGCGATGAGTTTTACTTTAATTTCGTCGCCTTCTTTCAGCACATCTGCCACGTTTTCAATGCGTTTGTATGCAATTTCGGAAACGTGCAGCAAGCCTTCCACATTGGGCAGAAACTCTACAAATGCGCCGAAAGTTTGGATGCCTTTTACCACGCCATCATACACTTCGCCTACTTCAGGGGCGGTGGATAAGCCTTTAATTCTTTCAATGGCCCGATTGATGTCATCTACATTGGCGGCCGCCACATCTACAATACCTACGCCGTCTTTTTCTTCAATGTTAATCACCGTATTGGTTTCGCGTTGAAGTTCTTGAATCACCTTTCCGCCGGTTCCGATTACCGCACCGATATATTCTTTCGGGATGATTATCTGCACAATGCGCGGTACAAACGGCTTGTAATCTTCGCGCGGCGCCGGCATCACTTCGTTCATTTTATCTAAAATGTGTAAACGGCCTTTCCGCGCCTGCTCTAACGCTTCCGCCATAATTTCGGAAGATAATCCGTTGATTTTAATGTCCATCTGGCAAGCGGTGATGCCATCTCTGGTGCCGCACACTTTAAAATCCATGTCGCCCAAGTGGTCTTCATCGCCCAAAATATCAGATAAAATAGCGTATTTTCCGGTTTTTTCATCGGTAATTAAACCCATGGCAATTCCGGATACCGGTTTTTTAAGTTTCACGCCGCAATCCAACAAGGATAAAGTTCCTGCGCAAACGGTTGCCATAGAAGAGCTTCCGTTCGATTCTAAAATATCGGAAACCAAACGTACGGTGTATGGAAAATCGGTGCTATCAAATGGAATCATCGGTTTTAAGGCACGGTGTGCCAAGTTTCCATGTCCAATTTCGCGGCGACCGGCGCTACCTATGCGTTTTACCTCTCCTACCGAAAACGGCGGGAAGTTATAATGCAGAATGAAGCGGCTGGAGTCTTCAATAACGGCGCCATCAATGGTTTGTTCATCCAATTTTGTTCCTAATGTACAAGTAGTTAGCGATTGTGTTTCGCCTCTTGTAAAAATAGCGGAGCCGTGCACCGAAGGCAAATAATCGGTTTCGATCCATATCGGGCGAATTTGGTCTAAAGTACGACCGTCTAAACGAGTTCTGTCGTGCAAAATCATATTGCGCATCGCATCGTATTCTACATCATGGTAATAGCGTTTTACCAAAGGCATTTTTTCATCGCGCTCTTCTTCGGGAATGGTTTCCAAAAACTCATCCAAAATGGCGGCAAACGCATCGGCTCTTTCATGTTTGGTAGTTTGTGCTTTTGCAATAGCATATACTTTGTCGTAGGTAACTTTGTGCACCAATTCGCGCAACTCCTCATCCTTATTTTCGTGGCAATATGTGCGTTTAGGGTTTGCTTTTTCTACCATTGCCACCAGTTCTAACTGGGCTTGACACTGTATTTTAATCGCTTCGTGTGCAAAATTGAGCGCAGCCACCATGTCGGCTTCCGAAATCTCTTTCATTTCGCCTTCCACCATCATAATATTGTCCATAGATGCAGCTACAATCATGTCAATATCAGAATGATGCATATCATCTACGGTGGGGTTAATCACAAATTGTCCATCAACTCTGCCCACGCGCACTTCCGAAATCGGTCCTAAGAACGGAATGTCGGAAACGGCTAATGCAGAAGACGCTGCCAAACAAGCCAATGCATCCGGAAGGTTATTTTTATCTCCCGAAATCAGCGTAACCAGCACTTGTGTCTCTGCGTGAAAATCGTTCGGAAACAGTGGACGAAGCGCTCTGTCCACCAATCGTGCGATCAAAATTTCGTACTCCGAGGGTCTGCTTTCGCGTTTAAAGAAACCGCCCGGGAAACGCCCCACAGCGGCATATTTTTCCTGATATTCTACTTGCAGCGGCATAAAATCTACGTTCTCTGCTGCTTCTTTTTTACAACATACTGTGGCCAACAACATGGTGTCGCCCATTCTTACCACCACCGATCCGTCGGCTTGTTTGGCTAATTTCCCTGTTTCAATGGTAACTTCTCTTCCGTCACCTAAATCAAATTTTTTTGTAATTCCAATCATAGTTTTAATCTTGTTTAGTTAAATCTGTGTCTTCAGTGTTAATATAGTGATTATTAATGCAAAAAAAGGCACTTTCCAAATGAAATGCCTTTTTTGAAATGTTTTATACAATTTGTTATTTCCTAAGTCCTAACTGCTTGATAATAGCTCTGTAACGCTCAATATCTTCTCGTTTGAGGTATTCCAACATTTTTCTACGTTTACCTACCAAATTAATTAGTGAACGTTTTGTGGCTAAATCTTTTTTGTTTTTTTTCAAGTGCTCTGTTAAGTGCTTGATTCTGTGTGTAAACAAAGCTACCTGACTTTCTGCGGAACCGGTATCGGTTGCGCTGTTTCCGTATTCGGCAAAAATTTGTTGTTTAACTTCCGGGGTCAAATACATAATGTTCTTCTTCTTTTTTTAAATAATTTTTCTTTTTTTTAAATAGTCGGCAAAAATATAAAAAATTCAATATGAAAGAATACCTCGTTTTATAACATAAAACACATTATTTTGCATTTTTATATATTAAACAACGGTTATGCCCCACGAAAATTTCCCCTCCCCCTGTTTTGTATTGTACGAAGAAGCCTTAGAAGCTAACTTACAGCTGTTGGATTTGGTGCAAAAAGAGGCTGGCGTTTCTATCATTTGTGCATTAAAAGGATTTGCTTTTTGGCACGCCTTTCCTCTCATTTATCAATATTTGAAAGGCGCCACGGCAAGCTCTTTAAACGAAGCGCAATTGATTGTAGAAGAGATGCAATGCGAAGCGCATACTTATGCTCCCGCTTATTTTGAAGAAGAGTTTGAAACGTTGCTATATTACAGCAGTCATTTAACTTTTAACTCGTTAAGCCAATGGTCGCGTTTTCGTGAAAAGGCATTGGCTTGTCCTAAAAAAATCAGCTTCGGATTGCGCGTAAACCCTGAATATTCGGAAGTTACCACCGATTTGTATAATCCTGCGTTGCCCGGCTCTCGGCTGGGTATTTTAGCAGAAAACATGCCACTCCATTTACCTGAAGGCATTGAAGGCTTACATTTTCACACTTTGTGCGAAAACGATAGTTATGCATTAGAAAACTGTTTAAAATCGTTTGAAGAAAAATTCGGAGATCTGATTCAAGAATGCAAATGGGTAAATTTTGGCGGCGGACATCATATTACCCGAAGAGATTATAATGTAGCACATCTCATTGCGCTACTAAAAGATTTTAAACAACGTTATCCCAATATTGAGGAAGTGATTTTAGAGCCGGGCGAAGCGGTAGGCTGGCAAACCGGCGTGCTCACTTCCACAGTGGAAGATATTGTAGAAAATAAAGGTATCAAAACCGCCATGCTCAACATCTCTTTCGCTTGCCACTTGCCCGATTGTTTGGAAATGCCGTATAAACCTGTGGTAATGGGCGCCACCGACCCGACTCCCGAAAGCAAATGCGTGTATCGTCTCGGCGGAAGCTCTTGTTTGGCAGGAGATTATATCGGCATGGGTGACTTTTGTTTCCCTGAGCCTTTAGAAATTGGCGACCGAATTATATTTGATGATATGATTCATTACACCATGGTAAAAACCACTTTTTTTAACGGCGTAAAACATCCATCCATTGGCATGGTAACTAAAGAGGGTGATTTTATTTTGTTGGCAGAGCCCGGAAAATATACAGATTATAAAGCAAAATTGGGATAAAAATGACAGAACAAATCACCTGTAAAGATGTTGCGCGCAACGTCTTTATAACACCAAAAACAATTAAAACCATTGCCGCGCCGGCAGAAGCTATCTATAAAGAAAAACGCAGTAAATTTCTCGCTTTTGCGTATCCTGTAAAAAATGAAGCCGAAATTAAAGAAAAAATTGCTTTTTTGAAGAAAAAATACCACGATGCACGTCATCATTGCTATGCATATACTTTAGGCACCGATAGGTCGTCTTATAGAATGAATGATGACGGAGAGCCTTCGGGTACAGCCGGTCGCCCAATTCACGGGCAACTGCTTTCAAAAGAGCTTACTAACGTGTTGGTGGTGGTCGTTCGTTATTTCGGAGGCGTGAAGTTGGGAACAGGCGGATTACGGGTAGCTTATAAGTTGGCCGCTAAAGAAGTGTTAGATTATGCGATAATTATTACAAAAAGTGTTTAATTTTTAACAAAAACTGCACCCGTGATAAAAAAATTCTATTTTTGTGCACTTACTAACTAAAATTGAATTTATTATGAACAAACCCGAAACTCCCGTAAGCTTCTTCAGATTTGAAGATTTACGCATTTATGCAAAAGCCTTGGATTACATTACCTGGTTGCATAGTGTGGTGGAAAAATTTCCAGGTCAGGAACAACCTACTTTAGCACAACCTTTTCTGAAAGTATCGCAAAGCATTGCGCTATTTCTCGCAGAGGGGTCAGCACGAAACAAACCTCAATTCATTTACTACCTGAAAATGGCGAAAAGTTCCGTACGCGAATGCGTGGTTTACACGGAAATCGCTTCACGTTTAGGGTTTATGAATGAAGAAGAAAAAGAACATTCTGTGAACCAAATGATGGAACTGACCAAAATGATCGGCTCTTTGGTTACTTCGCTACAACGCACTATTCCGAATGCTAAGGAAGAAGATGAATTTGATGATATGCAACTGCCGCCGGATATGATGTAATTTAAAAATTTAATGATTTAATAATTTAACGGTCTAAAATTTGATTATTAAATCTTTAAATTATTAAATCTTTAAATTTCAAATAATAACCCCCGGCTCAACCCCTTGAACGCTACGGCTCCCAATAATGGTTTGCTCATTTTCGGGAGCTATTTTATAAGATACCATACAGGTTTTTAGCGCTGTAAAATGCGAGATGATGCTTTTTATGCTGACGTCTTTCGAGCAAAAAATCAATTCGTTAACTTTATTTTCCTTGATGTAATCTTTAATTTCAGAGGAAGAAACATCTTGAATAAAATAAATAATTTCTGGTTTTTGGCTGCCTATTTGCGCAAGCAAGGCTACTCTTTCATTTTCGTGTAAATTGCCGATGATGAGAATTCTGCGCTTTTGAGAGTTAGCATATTGATAGCCTTTTAATTTGAATGTATGAAACAGATAGCGAATGCCGTTCATTGTAATGGCGGTCCACACAGCGCCAAAAACAGTAACTGCGCGAGAAAAACGGATCGTTTCGGGCAACAAAGCGTAAATCAATAAAATAACAATCGTACCCAAAATTATACCGCGATTTGTTTTAGAAGCGGAATGAGGCTTTTTATATCCTTTGTTTATCGCCACAGAAATAATCCAAATAGCAATGTAGCAAGGAATTACCAAATAAAAGTAGTAGTCGGGAAAATGGCTGCCCCGGTAATGTAATACTGTGGTTTGCCAATAAAGCGCCAATAATATCATACCTCCGTAAATGACGGCGATGTCTAAAATGGGTAAAAGTAAAGAGGCAAGCACCCGTTTTCCTATAGCCAAAGAGGCGCGAAGCCAGATGGCAAGATTCAATATCCAGGTTAACAAAAACGATTTCTTATTCGTAAAATGTTTTTTTGCAAATATTTGCATCGCTTTGTAAAAAACAACTACATAATTGATCGTTCCTTTTTTCGTGCTTTCTCCTTTGTAATGAATGATTTGGGAATCAGGCAAGTAGTAGTTTTTGTAGCCGGCTTTAATGATACGGTACGACAAATCAATATCTTCGCCATACATAAAAAAAGTTTCATCTAAAAGTCCGATGTCATCCAGCACTTTTTTTCGGATAAACATAAAGGCGCCCGACAGCACTTCTACCGATTGCGTTTTGTTATTATCCAGATAGGTAAGATGATAGGAGCCGAATTTTTTAGATCGGGGAAACAGTTTTGCCAATCCGAATATTTTGTAAAACGCTACGGAAGGAATGGGCAGCGCTCTTTTCGATTCCGGAAGAAACTCGCCGTTTCCGTTAATCATCTTTACGCCCAGCGCACCGGCATCCGGCGTTTGTTTCATAAAATCAACACATTTCACAAAAGCATCTTCTTCTACTAAGGTGTCGGGGTTGAGCAACAGTACAAATTCTCCTTTAGCAAGTTTAATAGCCTGGTTGTTTGCACATGAAAAACCTACATTTTCAGTATTTGCGATAAGATTTATCCAAGGAAATTTTTCTTTCAACATTTCTACAGAGCCGTCGGAAGAAGCGTTGTCCACTACAAAAACCTCAACTTTAATGCCGGCAATGGCTTTTTGCACCGATTGCAAGCATTGCACCAGAAAGTGTTTTACGTTGTAGTTTACAATTATAATCGTCAGTTGCATTATGAAAAATAACCTATATGTGTAATTTTTGACTGCACTTTTTCACACAAATTAACATTAATTTTTGCCGACAATGGTAAAAAAATATCCACTCGCGAGCCGAATTTTATAATGCCCATCTCTTTACCCTGTTCGGCATATTCTCCTTTTTTTGCGTAACTTACAATTCGGCGTGCCACCATTCCGGCAATTTGGCGAAACAATACTTCCTCTCCGTTTTCATGTTTTTGAACGACAGTATTATGCTCATTATCTTTAGAAGCTTTCGGAAAGCTGGCAACAAGATGTTTTCCGGGATGATATTTCACATAAACCACTTCTCCATCAATAGGATATGTATTCACATGCACATTGAGCGGCGACATAAAAATGGAGATTTGAGTTCTTTTATCGTTAAAATATTCGGTTTCTACCTCTTCCAAAATTTGAACTACTATCCCATCGGCGGGCGCGATAATGGCGTTTTTATTTCGATTTATTTTTCTGTAAGGCACGCGGAAGAAGTAGATAACAAACAGCACAATACCAATGCCTACTGTTTTTATCAGCAAATGTAATAACAATGTGACTTTTACAAAGTAAAAAATTACCCAAACCGCTACTACTGCGATAAGGAATGCAATGAGTATGGAAATGAAGCCTTCTTTGTGAATTTTGTAATAGGTCATAATGGGTGCAAAGAAACACGTTTTTTTTATATTATTAATTTGTTGATTTAAAGGAATAACAAATTTTCCTAATCGAAATTGTTTTTTATTTTTCCATATTAAAAAGAAAAACATGGACACTTGTAATTGAGATTTTATGTGGTTTTTTTAATTCAGATATATCCGTACAAATTCCTGACTGTCTTGATTTTTCGATACTTCCCATTTCTAGTCATGGCGTTAACAAGATTCTTAATATTAGCCACCTGCCAACCGGATCGTATTTTCTTAAAGTTTATCAATCTATTGGAACGCAAACAATTAAAGTGATGAAACAATGATGAGTTTTCCGGAAAACTGAAATTTTGCCTAAATTTCAATTGCATTTCGTCATAAAAAAACTACTTTTGCAGAAATTTTTGAAGTATGGAGACAAGCATAGTAGTACCTGCCGGAAAACAAGAAAATATTATTGAGATGTCAATAATTCAACGGATACACGAAATTAGAGGTGTGCGAGTAATGCTTGACTTCGACTTGGCAGAGATGTACGGAACAGCAACCAAAGTATTAAAACAATCTGTAAAACGAAACATGAAGCGTTTCCCAAATGACTTTATGTTTGAACTTACTAAAAATGAATGGAATGAGCTGGTCACAAATTGTGACCACATACCAAAGTCAATGAAATACAGTTATGTTCCATCTTCCATTGACGAAATATTTTTAACGTTAATGCGTGCCAAAATCTTAATTGCTTCATTTTTAGCACTATTTAATTTTCTTAATTTTTCATTTTGTTGATAACTTTTCGTTTTTATCAAAAATTGCATGTTTTTTTTCATTACTTTTACAATATATCAAATGAGAATAATTAACCAAAAATACAGTATAGTAAATGAAAGTAACAGATGAAAACTTGGTCTTAATGACCGCACAACAACTAAGAGGCATTATTTCTGAAGAAGTTAGCATTAATGGATAAGTGCCGTCACTTAGCACTTTAGATTTGTAACAAATGACTTCTGCATGGGCTTTCATGTGCATTTTCGGTTTACACATTGGTTTACACAAATGACTTGAAACTGTGTAAACTCATCAAAACTCACCCAACAAAAAAAGCACTTATTCTTTCATAAGTGCTTGATTTCCTTTGTGGGAGTTGACGGATTCGAACCGCCGACCCTCTGCTTGTAAGGCAGATGCTCTGAACCAGCTGAGCTAAACTCCCTCGCGTTTGGGGCGGCAAAAATATACTTTTTTAATTACTAATATCATTTTTAATAAAAAACTTTTTTTAACCCTTTTTCTCTATTTTTGCCTTCTTAAATCCTCAAACCACACGCCCCATGCAGATCATCCCGAAAACACGGCTTTTCATAGAGAAGAAAAAAGGGTTTCAAGTAGAAGCCGAATCGTTGAAAAATGAACTTAATAGCAATCTTCATTTGCATATTAATGAATTGCGGTTAATTATTGTGTATGACGTTTTTAATATTGATGAGGGATTATTGGAAAAGGCGGTAACATCGGTATTTGCAGAGCCCGTAACCGACGAAGTATCCATTGGCACAATGTCCCCCATATCCCCATTGTCCCACCATGCAAATACCCCCCATTTCGCCATCGAATTTCTCCCCGGCCAATTCGACCAACGCGCCGACAGCGCCACGCAATGCCTAAAACTGATTGACCCCAAAAGCGAAGCCGGCATCAAAAGCGCCAAATTAATTTTGTTAGATGATTCTATTACAGATGAAGACCTGCAACGTATTAAAAAATACTGCATTAACGAAGTAGAAGCGAGAGAAAAAGATATGAGTATTTTAGATGCTTCCGAAAATGTAGAAATTGCTGAAATTCCTGTTTTTGAAGGTTTTATCGCGCTTTCGGAAAAAGAGATTGAAAGTTTTAGGCAGCAACACGGATTAGCAATGTCGCTGGAGGATATTTTGTTTGTGCAGCAATATTTTAAAAACGAAGAGGAGCGCGACCCTACTGAAACGGAAATTAAAGTATTAGATACCTACTGGAGCGATCATTGCCGGCATACGACTTTTGAAACTGAAATAAAGCAAGTTACATTTTCTCCATCTCCGTTTCAGGAACAATTGCAAAATGCTTTTGAGCAATATTTGGAATTGCGAAACAAAGTACACGGCGGCAAAAAACCGATGACGTTGATGGATATGGCCACCATTTGCGGCAAACACGAGCGTAAAACAGGCAACTTGGAAGACATGGAGATTTCGGACGAAATTAATGCGTGCAGTGTTTATGTGGATGTGGATGTGAATGGAAAAATAGAAAAATGGCTGCTGATGTTTAAAAACGAAACACACAACCATCCTACTGAGATTGAGCCTTTTGGCGGTGCATCTACCTGCGTGGGCGGCGCCATTCGCGATCCGCTGAGCGGCAGGAGCTACGTGTATCAGGCAATGCGCGTTACCGGCGCCGGCGATATTACCGAGCCTGTTGAAAATACGATAGAAGGAAAGTTGCCGCAACGCGTCATTTCTAAAACTGCGGCACACGGATATTCCTCTTATGGCAACCAAATTGGATTGGCTTGTACCCACGTTCGGGAAATTTACCACGAAGGTTACAAAGCCAAACGTATGGAAATTGGGGCGGTAGTGGGCGCCGTTCCGGCAGATTATGTGCGCCGCGAAAAGCCGCAGGCCGGCGATGTGGTCATCATGTTTGGCGGAAGAACAGGTCGCGATGGCATTGGCGGCGCCACCGGATCCTCGAAAGAACATACGGAAACCTCCTTAGAACTGTGCGCTGCCGAAGTGCAAAAGGGCAATGCGCCCGAAGAACGAAAAATACAACGTTTGTTCCGAAATCCCGAAGTAACCCGCCTCATTAAGAAATCGAACGACTTCGGCGCCGGCGGCGTAAGCGTTGCCATCGGCGAGCTGGCAGATGGCTTGGAGATTGACCTTAACGCCGTGAAAACCAAATACAAAGGATTAAACGGAACGGAATTAGCCATCAGCGAATCGCAGGAACGCATGAGCGTGGTGGTTGCCGCCGAAGACGTGGAAATTTTTATTGAACATTGTAGAAAAGAAAATATTGAAGCTACTGTTATTGCCTACATTACGGATGATAATCGCCTGAAAATTAAATGGAACGGTAATACTATTGTGAATATTTGCCGTGAATTCATCAATACCTCCGGCGTTCGACAAAAGACAAACGTACGGGTGAATATTAACCGCAAAGAGCGCAAAGATTTTTCGCAAAGGGCGCAAAGTTTTGATTTAATACAACAACGCGTTGAAAACGTTTTATCCGATTTAAACGTCGCCTCCCAACAAAACATGATCGAAATGTTCGATTCTACCATTGGGGCAACTACGGTGTTAATGCCTTTTGGTGGAAAATATCAACTAACGGAAACGCAGGCCGGTGTGCAAAAACTTCCGGTACGAAACGGATTTACAGATACTTGCAGTATTTTATCGTTTGGATACAATCCTTTTATTTCAGAGTGTTCCCCGTTTCATGGTGCGCAATATGCTATTATTGAATCTATGGCAAAATTGGTGGCGGTGGGCGGCAATTACCAAAAAATTCGCTTCACTTTTCAAGAATATTTTGAAAAGCTCGGCAAGGATGAAGAAAAATGGGGCAAGCCGTTTGCTGCGTTGCTGGGCGCCATCACCGTGCAAAACTTTTTCCACCTGCCTGCCATTGGCGGAAAAGATTCTATGAGCGGAACGTTTAAGCACTTAAATGTACCGCCCACTTTAGTTTCGTTCGCCGTTGCCACCGAAAAAGCCTCCAATATCATTTCTCCTGAATTTAAAAAAACAGGAAACAACATCTACCTCATTAAACATCAGCCTGATGAATTAGGAAATCCAAATTTTGAGCAACTAAAGCAGATTTTCAATTTTATGATGGAAAATATTCATAATAAGAAAATTATCTCTGCTTTTACCTGTCAGTTTGGAGGCATTATAGAAGCGCTGTGTAAAATGAGTTTTGGCAACGATCTCGGCTTTAACATTCATACTCAAGAAGATCTATTTGGCTACAACTACGGAAGTTTTGTGGTAGAAACCGAACAGGAATTGCATTTTGAACATGCGGTTTATTTGGGGAAAGTGGCGGATTTGTTTGTTATTAATGATGAAGAAATAGATAAATGCGCTTGTTTGAAGGCGTGGCAGAGTACTTTTGTACTTTAAAAAAATCTACAATTTTTAAAGTGCATATTTAAAAA
>Ga0123356_10003168_pt1 | contig 17298 bp, 11 predicted proteins | sample TergutEmb28metaG_2_FD_92546 | JGI IMG/M metagenome (GOLD analysis project Ga0123356, IMG submission 92546) | Embiratermes neotenicus P3 segment gut microbial communities from Petit-Saut dam, French Guiana - Emb289 P3 | ecosystem: Host-associated > Arthropoda: Insects > Digestive system > Gut ...
CCTGACCGGCGGCGGGCATACCGTTACCGTGCTGTTCTCCTCTCTGTGGGCGGACGCGTCCCCTCTGTACACGGTAAACAAGTACGGTCACGAAACGGCGCCCGAACAGGTCAAACTCAGGACGCCAGTGGACGACGCGTTGCGCTCCGCCGAAGCCCTCAACAGGGCTCCTGTGGTATTGTCCATGACCAGCGGGACGCAAACTTTTTCGATGGAAAACATTTCCTATGATATATTAATCCACGAAGCCTACCTGATCAGGAATGAACCGCTGCTCATGGCTGCGGATACCGGCGCAACTGGCGGAAGGGACACCGGGGCGGACTTCATCGTCATCGAAGGCGAAGACTACGGCGTCAAGTCGGATTCTCACATCCGCGGCTTTTCGCACAACAACCCGGCGGCCTTCCCGTATGACACGAACCGGCGGCTTATCAACGTCGTCGGTATGGATTCATGGTCGGGGCCCGGTCAAAAGATCCTGTGGGAGTTCACCGTCGAGAACGCGGGTTATTACCACATCGGCGTAAAATATCTCCAAAACTCCGTTTCGGGGATGAATACATTCCGGGACATTGAAATCAACGGACGGATACCGTTCAGAGAAATGCAGGCGGTAGGCTTTGGCTATACCGGCGGCGAACGGTACGAAAACCTCATCATATCGGCGGACGGCGGGCAGCCGGTCCGCGTATGGCTGGACAAGGGTAGGCACACGATCGCCATGACGGCCACAGCGGGCGCGGGCGGGGGTATCTACGAGGACATCGTAGCGCTGATGCATGAAATCAGCATGATCGGCCTTGATTTGCAACGGCTGTCGGCCGGTGTCGGCGGTACGGTCAGCCGGGGCCGGACGTGGAATATGGACGTCGCCATGCCGCACGCCGTCCCGGCGATGTTTGAGTTTGCCGACCGGATAGACGATATATACCTACAGCTGTGGGAGTTGAACGGCGATACGCCCACCTATGCGGACGAACTCAAGATCGCAGCCGGAAACCTACGGAAGATCGCGCGGGAGCCCCGCATTCTTCCCAACCAGGTCGACCGCATCAGCACGGGCAACAATTCGGCCAACGCAGCCCTGGGGCGCATCCTCAATGTCATTGGGTCCCAGCCGCTGGCTGTCGATCGGATCTACATATTCGGGGATCAGGAATTGCCCCGCCCCGGTATTTCGTTGTTCGCGCGCATGGGCGAAACGCTGAGGGCTTTGCTCCATACGTTCCGGCGGGAAGCCGCGACTGAAAACTTCCGGGCCGGCTACGACCGGTCGGGCGAGGCGCTCCGGGTTTGGATCGGGCAAAACATTCAGTTTACTGAAATCCTCCAACGAATGATCGAAGCCGACTTCACGCCGCGCACCGGGATCCAGGTGGAACTCTCGCGCACCATGAACACGCGGGACACGAACCGATTGGTCCTAGCCAACGCGTCGGGCGCCAACCCGGACTTGGTCATCGGGCTGGGCGGGACAGGGCCGTTTGACTTCGGCGTCCGCGGCGCGGCCAAGAATTTATTCGAGTACGAGGGGTTTGTGGAGTGGTACGCCGAAAACTACAGTTTGGAAAGCCTTGTACCGTATTTCTTTGACGGCAAACTGTTCGGTGTACCGGAGAACCTGGACTTTATGGTCATGTACTACCGGGCCGACATTCTGGAGCGGCTTGGCATCGAGGTTCCGCAGACATGGGAGGACATGAACAGCGCGTTGGCGGTTCTGTTGAGTCATTCCATGAACATCGGCACCCCGCTGGCGGGCAGCGTGAACAACTTGAATGTCAACCACATGATGCCATTTGTCTTCCAGCACGGCGGGGCGGCTTACGCGGATGACGGGCTGTCGGTCCTGTTTGATACGCCGGAGTTTATTAACGCCTTCACGGCCATGACCGATCTGTACCGTGTTTACGGCGCCAGCCGTACCGTCCCCAACGCGTTCGATTACTTCCGGCAGGGGCAGCTGCCCATCATGATCGGCAATCATTTCGCATATCTGCAATTGTGGCTGGGCGCACCGGAGCTGGCGGGCCGGTGGGGCGTCGCGCCCCTGCCCGGCGTAAAGCAGGCGGACGGCGGGATCGCCCGGCATTATACGGCGCTCGGTTTCGCCACGGCCGCCATGGTTTTTGAAAACTCCGACAAACACGACGAAGCGCTGGAATTTTTGTTGTGGTGGCTGTCGGCGGAAACACAGCTGGCGTTTTCATATTCCTACCAGCGGACCTTTGGGCCGGAGTATATTTGGAACACAGGTAACCGAAACGCGTTCCGCCAGCTGTTCTATCCCGAAGAACACATGGCGGTGTTCCTGGAACAAATATCCTGGCAGAAGGAGAACCCGCTGCATCCTGCGCATTATATGCTGGATCGGGAACTCCGCACCGCTTTTTCGCGGGTTGTGCTGACCGGGGAGATGAGCAGGCTGGCGGCGCTGGACAACGCGGCCCTGGCTGTCAACCGGGAGATCCGGCGCAAACTCCAAGAATTCAACTTTCTCAACAACGACGGCAGCGTGCGCAGGGCATACGAAATATACCCGCTGGAACGGATCCGGCACGAACTGGGGGTGGGCCGGTGACCAAAGTGAAACGAGCGGCGTCCCATGACCGCATGGCCGGGACGACGAAGTTCCACGAAGTGTATGCCAATGGGATTCTATTGGCGCCCTATGTTTTGCTGTTCTCCCTGTTCATCGCCATACCGGTGGCGGTCGCCGTCGTCCTTTCCTTTACCGATTTCAACGCGGTCCAGCTGCCGGGGTACGTCGGTTTGAAAAACTACGTCGACCTGTTTACCAACGACGAGCCGTTCATGCGGCACGTCGTCCCCAACACGGTGCTGTTCGCGCTGGTCACGGGTTTGGGCGGATACTTCCTTTGCTTCATCTTAGCTTGGTCGATCGCTCAAATATCCAAGGTTCCGCGCATGATCCTTGCTGTCATTATATATTCGCCTTCCCTGACCAGCGGCGCCATCCTTGCGTATATCTGGCGCGTGTTCTTCGCCGGGGACGGCGGCGGCTACTTCAACTATGTGTTAATGCAGCTCAATATCATCACCGAACCGCGCGTTTGGCTTCAGGATCCAACGACCCTGATGCCCGTCATGTTGTTCGTCACCTTGTGGAGCAGCATGGGCATCGGTTTTCTGGCCATATTGGCCGGTATCTTGAATTCGAACATGGAATTGTACGACGCGGCTTATATCGACGGCGTGCAGAACCGCTGGCAGGAAATATTCTATGTGACCATCCCGTCGATCCGGCCGCAGATGCTGTTCGGGGCCGTCATGTCGATCGTCGGCATGATACAGGCCGGCGACATCGGCGTCCTCCTGAGCGGGTATAACCCGCCGCCCGGGTACGCCGGTTCGCTGGTACTGACGCACATCTCGGAAATCGGGTTCATACGGTTTGAAATCGGGTATGCGGCGGCCGTGTCGGTCGTGCTGCTCCTGTTTATCCGGCTGGTGTCGGTCGGGGCCAACAAGCTGTTCGGTAGCCACAGGGACGAATAAACCGGGATGGTGACAAAGTGATGCAGATGACGCGAAAAAGAAAGCGGGGGCGGATGCTGATCAACGGCATCAACCCCAGCCGTTACGACCGAAGTCAGAATAAATTTTACGCGTACTTGATCCCGCTGGCTGCCCTGATGCTGCTGCCGTTCGTGTATATGATCGGCGACGCATTCAAATCGCTGGAAGAACGTTTTGCCTGGCCCCCGCTCCTGTGGCCGCACCACCCCACGCTGGACAATTTCCGGCAGCTCTTCGCCATGTCGGGGACCATGCACATCCCCGCGACCCGGTACCTGTTGAACTCCATCGTCTACACGCTGATCATCGTCCTGCTGAACCTGCTTCTGTCCGTTATGGCGGGATATGTATTGTCTAAAAAGAGTTTCCGCGGTAAGCACACGCTGTTCCAAGTCAATACGCTGGCGTTGATGTTCGTTTCGGTGACCCTGGCCATCCCCCGGTTTTTCGTCATCCGGTACACGGGCCTGCTGGATACCTTCCTGATACAGATCCTGCCCCTGCTGGCTATGCCGATCGGCCTGTTCTTAGTTAAGCAGTTCATTGACCAGATCCCCGACGCCCTGCTCGACGCGGCCCGGATCGACGGCGCCAACGATTACCAAATTCTGTGGCGTGTCGTCATCCCGATTGTAGAACCCGCTTTGGCTACGGTCGCCATCCTGTCCTTCCGGACGGCCTGGAGCTACCTTGACGCGTCGGTGGTCTATGTCAACAATGAAACCTTAAAAACGCTGGCGTATTTCAACAACGCGCTGTTCGAAGAAACCATCGGGGGGCTGGCCGGGGTCAGCGCGCAGGCCGCGGTAGGCCTTATCATTTTCGTACCCAACGTGATTCTATTCATCATCATGCAGTCGAGGGTCATGAACACCATGGCCCATTCGGGGATAAAGTAACCGGAAAGGGGTAGGGCGGTTCCATGGTAAAACGGATTTGTATATGTGCGGCGGCCATGCTTCTTTTGACCGGGGCCGTTATCCCCGCGTTTGCCGGAGGGAACACCACCACCTATACTTATACGCTGTCGGTCGAATCCAGCGCGCACTGGATCAGAACCCAGGACGCGTACATTCCGGCGGCGATTTACCTGCAGGGCGAGCTGCTCCAGCCGGAGTATTTGTTCGTCGACGGCGGTTTGATCTATGTGGCCGACGCCGGTCATGGCCGCATCGTTGTATACGATCCGGCCGGCGGGACGCTTGAATCCTTCGGACGGGGCGTCCTGAGCGCGCCCGCCGGCCTGTTCGTACGGGACAACGGGTGGGTGTATGTCGCCGATCCCAGGCGCGAGGCGGTATTTGTCTTTGATCAAAACCGCGAAGTCATCCTGACCATAACGCGGCCGGACAGCTTCCTTTTCAGCGAATGGACGGCGTACCAGCCGCGGGGCGTCGCCGTGTCCGCAAACGGAACAATTTATGTAGCGGGCATCGGCACCGACGAAGGCTTGATGATGTTTGACGCGGGCGGCGAATTCCAGGGGTTTTTTGGTGCCAACCCGCGAAACCTTACGTTCATGGAGACCCTGCGGGAGTTTTATCAAACGGAAATCCAACGGGACAGGGAACTGCTGCGCAGGCCCAAAGAAATCCGCAGCTTCACCATTACGGACCAGGGCGTCGTATACACTGTCACGCAGTCGCCGGAAGGCAACGCCATCAGGATGCTCAACCGGGCCGGCATCGACATCATGGACCGGTCGCAAGGCCGCATGGTGGACGAACCGCATTTCGTTGACATCGCCGTAAACGGCATCGGCGGCATCTTCGCCGTGACCAGCACCGGTGTCATCAACGAATACGATCCGCGCGGTCAACTCGTCTTTTCGCTGGGCGGCATTGCCTTGTCGAGCGACCGCGGCGGGTTGTTTTCAACGCCGGTATCCATTGACGTCGATGATAACGGCTTCCTTTACGTGCTGGATCGGGAACGCGGGCTGATCCAAGTGTACTACCCGACGGAGTTTGCTTTAGCTACCCACCGCGCCATCGAGGCCTATGAAAACGGCAATTTCGCCGGAAGCTTGGATCTCTGGACCGACCTGCTGCGGTACAACGGTTTGTCTAAGATCGCACAGAATGGCTACGGCCGGTCGCTGTTCGCCCTGCGTGAATATACGGCGGCGCAGGACGCGTTTCGGTTCACCTACAATCGCCCTGATTATTCGGACGCTTTCTGGGAGATACGCAACGACTGGATCCTGGACAATATCGGCACCGTGTTCTGGTTCCTGATCGCATTCTACGCCCTGTCGCGCCTTGTCCGGCTGTTCAACCGGAAAACAGGCGCGGTGACGCGCACCCGGGAAAAACTGGGCGCAGGTTTACGTCGGTGCGGACCGCTTCGTGACGCGCTGTACGTTACGACGGTATTGCGGCATCCGGTCGACAGTTACTACGACTTAAAGCACGGCAGGCGGGGTTCAGTGTTGTCCGCAACGATTGTGTACTGCCTTGCCTTCGCCGCTTTTTGCTGCGACTTCCTGCTGAGGGGTTTTTTGTTCCGGTATTTCAATAGTTTTGGCGCCTTTAACTGGTATGACTTCCCCCTGATGTTTGGCATCCCCTGCGCCTTATGGATCGTCGGGAACTATATGGTCAGCACCATCAACGAGGGCGAAGGATCGCTAAAAAACGTCTATGTATGCACGGCATATGCCTTGGCGCCGTATATCCTGCTGACGCCGGTCACCATCGCGCTGACGCACGTATGCACCCTGAACGAGGCGTTCCTGGTTTCCTTCGCGGCCATGATCTCCATCGGCTGGACGGCGGTATACCTGTTGGTTATGGTCATGGAAATCCACAGTTTTACCTTTGGCGGCGCGCTGAAAAATATTTTCATCACGCTGTTTACCGTGGTTACGGCGCTGGCTGGCTTCGTGCTGATCTACATCATGGGGAAAGCGGCGTGGGACTTTTTCCTGGACTTGGGCAGGGAGGTGATGTACCGTGTGGTGTAAACGGGCGACGGCGCTGGTTGTGGCGCTGCTGTCATTGGCCGGCGCCTTAGGGGCGCAGATGGCCGGTACGTCCATCCTTTCCGCCGCGCCAGCCATCGAAGTGTTTTCCAACCGCCATACGCAGCCGGATTCCGAAGGCGGGGCACTGGATTCACTGCTCGGTTTGAACGGATATGTCAAGATGTCGGAAAACGACCATCTTGAACTATGGTTCCGGGAAGAACTGCACGCCATCCGCATACGGGTCAAAGCCACGGGGTACATATGGGGCGGGGTGGCTCAGGACAGGCCGTTTGATTTGAACCCGCGGTGGACGGCCATGGCGCATTCGATCCTCACCGTGACATATTCCGACGGGGCGCCCAGCGACCGCAGCATCAGCCTCAACGACGACGGGGTTTTCAAAGAGTACGCTTGGTACTCCGACGGGTTCATCTGCGACGTATACTTGTTCGACCAGGACATCGGGTTTACATTTGAAGTTTGGTTGTCCGGGAACAGCGTTTCTTTTTCGATCCCCGGCCAACCCCATGAACTCAACCCAGAGTATAAACTGATGTCGGTGTACTTCGTGCCCTTCCTCGGGACCGTAGTGGAAGACGCCATACCGGGGTATCTCTTCGTACCCGACGGCCCCGGCGCCCTGATGCGCTTCAGCCCGGCCGCGCAGTACGTGGCGCAGTTCGAAAAAAAGATCTACGGGCAAGATCTCGGCATCGACACCCAGCGCGAGCAGAATGACCTGCGATCGACGCGGCCCAACGACTATATCGTCGAGGAACCGCAGATCCATATGCCGGTGTTCGGCATGGCCCACGGGGTGAACCGGCACGCATGGTTCGCCGTGGTGGACGGCTTTGAGGAATACGCTGTCATCGAAGCTTTTGTGGCGGAGCCGCGCATGGTGTACAACCGGGTGGCGGCGCGGTTCGATTACCGGCAGCGGTTCATGCAGCCTATTAACCGCCAAGGGACCGGTATATCGACCGCTCAAGAAGACATGAACCGGATGTCTCCCCGCATTACGTATTATTTCCTGTCGGGCGGCGACGCGAATTATTCCGGTATTGCGCGGCTGTACCGTTCCTTGCTGCTTGAAAATGGGGTGTTGAAAGACAATATCCCTGACAGCGGGGACATACCTTTGCGTATAGACATCTTGGGCGCCGATGTCCGGCCGGGCGTGTTCCGGCCGGCGACCCGGGTGTTCACCACGGCGGAACAGGCTGGGAACATCGCCGCCGCGCTGTCCGGTATCGGTATTGACAACCTGACCATGATCTACAGAGGCTGGGAACGGGGTGGCCTCAACGGGCGCAAGGCCGGGCGCGCGGTTCTGGAAAGAGGCGTCGGGAGCGTTAAGGAACTGGAATCCCTGCGCGACAGTGTCACAGGGAACGGCGGACGGTTCTATTTGGAAGCAAACCCGGTATTATGGAACGACAGGCAGCTCAGCCTCATGCGGCACGCGTCCACCACCATGTCAAGGTCCTACGCCGCTGTATTGCGGGACGTAAACGCCGCGGCTTCCTCACAGATAACGTTTGCCAGGCTCTACGCGGCCAGACCTTATACGGCGCAGGGCAATTTGACCCGCACGATCAGCGCGTTCCCGCAGTTTGACATTTCAGTCGACCAACTGGGGTTCCAGCTGTATGCCGACTACACGCGCAACCGTACCGTGACGCGCGCCGAAACCAAGAACCTGTTCGCCGGTATTGGCGCGGAAGCCTTAAACAAGCCCAACGCGTATATGTGGGGCGGCGCGGGAGTGTTCTTGGATACCCCTGTTGTCAACAGCCAGTATCTATTCCAGACCGATACGGTGCCTTTCCTGCAGCTTGTGCTGCGCGGAAGCATGGAACTTTACGCACCTTATTCCAATATTGGTTTTTTTGGAGTTAACAGCATGCTCAAGATGATCGAATACGGAGTATACCCCTCGTATATCCTGATGGCCGCCGAAAACATCCTGCTCAAGGATACCCCGCAGGAAGATTTGTTTACCGTCTATTATAGGAACTGGATCTCAGAAATTCAAGCCATGTACGGGGCCGTCGGCGCGGCGCTGTCCCCGGTGCGGGGCCGGGCTATGGTGTCACACACCGCGCTGGCGCACGGCGTGGCGGTCACTGAATATCAAGGCGGGACGCGCGTCTTTGTCAACTATGGCGCGGAAGACTACCACTGCCCTGTCTACGGGATCACCGTCCCCGCGCAATATTTTGCGGTACAGAGGGGGATGTGACGGATGAAGATACGCACCCGCAACGCGCTGGCAGGATACCTGTTTTTACTCCCGTGGCTGATCGGTTTCTTGATCTTTACGCTGTACCCTGTCATACTATCCGTCCGCATGAGTGTTTCGTCCGTACTCATCGTCCCCGGCGGCGTCGAATTCAACTTCATCGGGCTGGACGCCTATAGGTACATATGGAACGTAGACGGCAACTTCCGAGGTTTCCTGGCACGGGACATCGTATTCATGCTGTCCGCGCTCCCTTTCGTCCTCGTGTTTTCGCTGGTCATCGCCTTGCTGCTCAACGGCAGGTATCGCTTCCGCGCATTATACCGCGCCATTTTCTTCCTGCCGGTCGTCATCATGAGCGGCCCGGTCATGATGGAGCTCTTGGGACGCGTGAACCCGGAGTATGCGACGAACGACGGGCTGCTGGGGTACCTGTTCGCAGTGCTGCCGGGCGCCGCCGTCAGCGCGGTTAGCTTCGTCTTGAACAACATTGTGGCGTTTCTGTGGTTCTCGGGCGCGCAGATACTGATTTTCTTGGCTGGGCTGCAAAAACTGGACCGCTCGGTGTACGAAGCCGCCGAAATCGACGGCGCCAGCGGCTGGGAATGTTTTTGGAAGCTCACTTTGCCGTACCTTAAAGGGTTGATCCTGATCAATGCCGTCTACACCATCGTGGAGATTTCCAACTTCGCCGGTGCCGTGACACCCCTGCTGTTCTACCATGATCAAGTGAATACCTTGGCCGGCACGGACATGAACGCGTTCAACGCCGTCAACCCCTACATCACCATGATGAAGGACAGCATGGCCTGGCGGTACAACGCGTCGGCAGCCATGAGCTGGGTCTATTTTGCCGCGATCGCACTGATGCTCGCCGCCGTCTATGGCGTATTTCGTTTTTTCGATCGGGGTGATAACGCGTGACAAAGCCGAGTACAAACAAACTGCGTGTTTTTTTCCTGGGCAGCAAGGAAAAAAAGGGTTTCCTGCGCCGCGCGGCCGTATACGGCATCCTGACCGCCATTGGGTTCGTGTACGTACAGCCGGTGCTGTACATGCTGCTGACCAGCGTCATGTCGCCGGCCGACCAAACCGACGTCCGGGTGCTCTGGGTTCCCACCCAGTTTTACGCCGAGAATTACGCCCTGGCGGCGGCGGTCATCGACTTTTGGCAGAGTTTCTATGTGTCGGTCATTATGTCGGTCATCCCGGCCCTGCTGCAGACCGCCTGTACGGCACTGGCCGGTTATGCGTTCGCGCGTTTTGAGTTCCCGTTCAAGAAGCTGTGGCTGGTGGTCATTGTCGTGGTCTTCCTGATGCCAAACCAGGTCATGACGATACCGCAAACCGTACTGTTCAGCAACTTCCTGGGCTTGGATGTCAGTTTGTTTCGGACGCCTTGGATCGTCTACCTGCCAGCCATCATGGGCCAGGGGATCAAAAACTCTATATTCATCCTGATCTTCTACCAGTTCTTCCACAGCTATCCAAAATCGTTCGATGAAGCCGCCGAACTCGACGGGTGCAAGCGGTTCAAGGTATTTTATAAGATCGCCGTCCCTATGGCCGGCCCCGCCATCGTCATCAGTGTAATTTTTTCGGTGGTTTGGTACTGGAATGAAACCGTACAAAGCTCTTTGTTTTTCGGTCAGATGACCGCCATGCGCGGTACGTCGAGTTTCAACCTGTTCTTTGTCAACGTCAACAGCATGAACACCCTGCCCATGCAGCTGTCGGCGCTGGCCGATTTATACGGTTCCTATATGCAGATACCCAATGCCCGGATCGCCATGATCACCGACGGGGTCACCATGGCGTCCACGACGCTAGCGATCCTGCCCATCATGGTCTTGTATCTGTTTATGCAAAAACAGTTCGTTGAAAGCGTGGAACGGTCCGGGATCACTGGCGAGTAAGGGGGATTGCATGACGGGGAAAGAACGCTTTGCCGCCGTGATTTACGGCGAAACGCCGGATAAACTCCCGCTATTCATTCCGACGGTGGCCTGTTCGGTGGCGTCCGAAATCCTGGGGCGCCGGGCCTGCACGGGGGCGGACAGCCTGCACTTCGCCGAGGAGCTGTCATTGTCCTACGGCAAGTCGGCGCATGAAGATTTCGAACAGCAGTACACAGAGGACACGGTGGCCCTAACCCGTGCGCTGCGCGCCGATGTCATCCGTAACACCTGGCGGAAACAACAGGTACCCAGCAAACGCCTCGACGAACACACGCTGCTTTTCGGCGATGAAAACGGGCCCCACATGATCAAACGATTCTTCCCCGAAACCCAGTCGTATGGTATAATTCATGACACTACCCCGCCGGAGACGGCCGAAGGCGTCATCGCCGCGATCAAGGAGCGGCTGCGGACACCGCCGCCGCGCGTCACGAAAGAGGAAGCGTTACAAATCATTGCCGCATCGCGCCGCATCTTTGACCTGGCGCGGGGCGACTCCCTGGGTGAGATCATCCCAGGGTTTATGCCGCCGTTCGCCTTGTTCCGCCCAGCCTGGCTGGAGGCCATGGCGCTCGAACCGGAGTTGTTGGGTGAATATGTCCTGTGGGCTGTACCCGGCGGCATCGACATCATGGAACACCTCGCGGATGAAGGGTTTCTGTGGTTCAGCGGCGGCGGCGACCTCGCGTCGCAAACCGGGCCGTTATTTTCACCGGGGCATTGTGTTACGGTACTATCTGAAGCAGTGCGGCAGTACAGTGCCGCCTGCGCCCGCCGGGGCACTGTTTATAGTTACGCTACCGACGGCAATATCTGGAAAATATTTGACGAATTGATCGTGGGAACCGGGGTGCAAGCCTTTGGCGAAGCGGACCGGGACGCCGGCATGACGGTGGGAAAGATCCGGGAGCGGTCCGAGAACCTCATCGTCCTGGGCAACACCAGCTCAGTCCTGCTGAGGATGGGAACGCCGGCGCAGATCCGCAAAGACACGCGGCAGCAGCTGGAAGAGTCCGGGGGGCGGGGTTTTATTCCCGGCCCGTCCAACGCCATCGTCCACGGAACCCCGGTTGCGAACGTCTTTGCCATGATTGAAGAAATCGAGAGGTTCAAACCATGAACAACAAAGCGCCCAACATCCTGCTCATTATGGCCGACCAACTGGCGCATGACGTCATCGGGGCGCTGGGCCATCCCGCGGTAAAAACGCCGAATCTGGATGAATTGGCCCGAAACGGCGTGGTTTTCGAAAATTGTTATTGCAACTCGCCGCTGTGCGCGCCGTCCCGGGCATCTTTCGTCACCGGGACGCACATCCGCAACAATGGGGTATACGACAACGGCGCCGAACTGCCCGCGTCGTCCATGACAGTGATGCACCACCTGCGCCGCGCCGGATACGATACCGTTTTGGCCGGGAAAATGCACTTCCTCGGCCCGGATCAGTTGCATGGTTATAACCAGCGCCTGACTACCGATATTTATCCCGCCGGTTTCGATTGGACACCCGACTGGACGCTCGGTGCCGTCCCAAACCCAGGTACCAGTGCAGCGCGGCTGCAAGAACCGCGTGTTTGCGACTGGAACACCCAAATGGCCTATGACGAAGAAGTGCTGTTCCGAACGCTCGAAAAACTGCGCGTGTTGCAATCCGGCGATACACCGTTTTTTTTAACGGCTTCCTTCACGCACCCGCACTGCCCGTTCCGAATTTCCAAGGAATACTATGACTTGTACGACGGCGCGGACATCCCCATTCCGTCCGCGCCTGCTAACAATATCGCTGAAACGCACCCATACAACCGGTGGATACAGATCCACCACGAATGCGACACCCACCCGCTGAGCAGGGAGGAAATCCAAGATAACCGCCGCGTGTATTACGCCATGGTGACGTACTTTGACGGGTTGGCAGGGCGCATACTCGACGAACTCACACGGCTGGATATGCGGGATGAAACGATCGTCATCGTGACTAGCGATCACGGGGAGATGCTGGGTGAACACGGCATGTGGTTCAAGCGTACCTTCTACGACCCTGCCGTCAAGGTGCCGCTGATCGTATCCTGGCCGGGACAGTACGCACCGGCACGAAGGAGCGAAACAGTATCGCTGGTTGACGTAAGCGCGACCCTCCTGGAACTGGGCGGCGTCCCTGACCGCGAGGAATGGTTCGATGGCATGGACGGGGACAGCCTGACGGGCCTGCTGACCGGCGACGATACGGATTGGAAAAACCAAGCATTGGTCGAGTACTATGCCGAAGGGACAATTCGCGGCATGGCGGCACTGGTACGGGGGCGGCATAAATATGTATACGTACAGGGTCATGAACCGCTGTTGTTTGATTTAAACGCCGACCCGGAAGAAACCACAAACCTCGCCGCCGATCCCCGGTACGCGGAATTGTGCGCCGGTATGCGCGCCGGCATTGACCCCGACACGGTTGATGCTATCGAAAAGAAAGTTTTTCAAAGCCAGCGCGTCCGCTTAGCGCTCAACCGTACCCAGCTGAAAGAAGGCGTGACCTGGGGCTGGGATTACCAGCCAAATTATGATGCGTCAAAAATGTATTTCCGGGATTAAGGGGGACGCCATGTACTACACAACCGAAGGGTATTTACGAAACGCATTCGACAACGCGTACCGGCCGTATGCTTTTCGGGCTGCGTCGCAGGAAGACTATTTCCGGTGGAAGCGGGAGTTTGCGGCCCATTTGGCACGGTTGTTGGGAATGGGTAAAATGACGCTCTGCACCCCGGAGCCGCAGCACAAAGGAACGGAAACCCTGGACGGTTATACCCGTGAAAAAGTGATACTATACACCGAACCGGGCATCCAAATGCCGCTGTATGTATTGAAGCCAGCCAACGCATCGGGGAGAATGCCGGTGGTCATCGCCCCCCACGGGCATGTCAGCAATGGCAAAAGCGCGGTCTGCAGTATCGACAAGGGTGACGGGCGGCTCCGCGCCGCCATTGACAGCCACAACTACGATTACGGCGTCCAACTCGTCAAACAGGGGTTCCTTGTCTTCTGTCCGGACGCGCGGGGGTTTGGCGAGCGGGCTGAAAAGTTCGTGCAAAGCGAGCAAAACCCGCTAAACGGTTCTTGCTTCCATCTCAATGCCATGGCGGTTCCGTTGGGCATGAATGTGACCGGCATGTGGGTTTGGGATCTGGTGCGCCTGCTGGATTGGGCACTGACCCGGGACGACGCCGACGCGGACCGAGTCAGCTGCGCCGGGTTGTCGGGCGGAGGCTTGCAAACCCTGTGGTTCACCGCGCTTGATGATCGGGTGCGCAGCGCCGTCGTCAGTGGATACTTTTACGGGTATAAGCAAGCGCTCCTCGAACAGCACAACCATTGTTCTTGCAATTATGTGCCGGGGTTATGGGAATGTGCCGACATGGGAGACATCGGCGCATTGATCGCCGACCGGCATGTGTTCATTGAAACCGGTGACGCGGATCCGCTCAACGGAGCGGACGGCGTCGGCAACGTATTTCCGCAGGTAGACACCGTGCGACGCGCCGCCAAGCTGTTGGGCAATGATGGCGGGGTGCGTCACCACGTCTTCAACGGGCCGCATAAATGGTGCGGCGAAGAATCTATCCCCTGGCTGAAGGGGAGGAATGGATTATGAACCGCGCCACGCCCGAGCAGCCGGTGACGGCGTTCTATTTGGACGCGAAATACAAGGATCATCGCCGCGAATATGCTTATCCGGCAGGCGCGTCCCGCAATGCCATCGAAAACTGGCGGCGGGCGCTGACCGGGGAACTGAGGCGGGTGTTTACCCTGAATGATTTGGGCACGCCCCCGGTACCAAGGATTCAGGTGCTGCGCGAAACCCAGGAGGCGTGTTATACCCGGCAGCTGATCGCTTACGAAGTCATGGATGGAAACTGGGTGCAGGCGTACCTGTTGCTGCCGGAAAAACGCCCGGCCCCGGCGGCGCTCTGCCTGCACGGTCACTTCATGGGCGGCAAAGACAGCGTTGTCTTTGCGGACAAAGCGGCTGGGGTTGCGTTCGGGCATGAACTGGCGGCGCGAGGGGTGGCCGTGTTGGCGCCCGACATCGCGGGACTGGCAGCCAGGGGGCAGTGGGGAAGCAACACCCGCGATGTCCCCCTCACATATTGCATCCCGCCGCGCGAGGGCGGATGCGAGCTGCTGTTCCGACGCCTCAACCACATGGGCATCGACATCACCGGGTTTCGCGTCTTTGAACTCATGGCCGCCATAAATATGCTGGAAGCCATGCCGGAGGGCATCGTTGACACAAGCGGCGGCATAGGGTGCGCCGGTCTGTCGGGGGGGTGCTGGCTGACCCAGGTGTTGACCGCTATGGACGGCAGGATCCGCGCCTCTATACTGAGCGGGTATTTTACTACTTTTACGCAGACGGCTTGGCTGGGGCATTGCGTATGCCACCACCCGTTCGGCATTGGGAACCTCTGCGACATGCCGGATCTCACAGCGCTGGCTACGCCGAAGCCGCAGTTCGTCGAAGCGGGTTCGGAGGACATAAACTACCCGGTGGAACCGGCTTTATCTCAGGCCATGTCCGCCTACAAAGACATGCAAGCGGAAAGAGAGTTTCATTTCCATCTTTTTAACGGAGGACACCGGTTTGACGGGACGCGGTCCATCCCATGGCTAAGCGAACTACTATTGAAATAGAAAGTGCGGGGACGCGACATGAGTGTGGCAATCGGGATCGATATCGGCGGGACCAAGACAGCGGTCACGCTGGGGAGAGAGTCAAACGACGGGATAGAGATTCTTTGTAAAGAACAGTTTAACACCGAAGGGCACAGCATTGAGGTGCTGGAAAAAGCGGCTTGCATCGCAGAGCGAATGCAGGAAGAATACAGCGGCGTCACCGGGGTTGGCATATCATGCGGAGGCCCTTTGAACAGCACAGACGGCGTGATCCTGTCCCCGCCCAATCTGCCGGGCTGGAATGGCGTCCCGGTAACTGACTACATTACGAACCGGCTCTGCCTCCCGTCTTTCCTTTGTAACGACGCCGACGCCTGCGCCGTTGCGGAATGGCGGTATGGGGCGGGGCGGGGTTTGAGCAATCTTATTTTCTTGACATTCGGGACCGGTTTGGGCGCCGGGCTGATCCTGAACGGGCGGCTCTACTCCGGGGCAAACGACATGGCCGGCGAATGCGGGCACATCCGCATGGCCGACTACGGTCCAGTCGGTTACGGCAAGGCCGGCTCGCTGGAAGGGTTTTGCAGCGGCGGCGGCATTGCGCAGCTGGGTGTGATGCTGGCAAGGGAAAAAATACAACAGGGCCGCCCCCCTCGGTATTGCGCCAATCTTTCGGAACTGGATGGCGTCACGGCAAAAACCGTCGCCGACGCCGCCGATGGCGGGGATGAAACCGCCATCGAGGCGTACCGCCTGTCCGGCGAAATGCTGGGACGGGGGTTGGCCATCCTAGTCGATCTGCTCAACCCAGAGCGCATCATCATCGGCAGCGTGTTTGCCCGAAGCCGCAATCTGTTGTGGCCGCACGCAGAACGGATATTGACGGACGAAGCGCTGCCACGGTCACTGGCGGCCTGTCAGGTAGTCCCGGCGGCCTTAGGTGAACGGCTGGGGGACTGCGCCGCCTTGTCCGTGGCTTTATACCACGCAAAAGGAACGCAGTCATGACGCACCGGGAACGCTTCCAAGCCGCCGTTACCCACGGAAACCCTGACCGGGCGGTGTTCGATTTGTGCGGATCCATGCAGACCATCGTAGACGCCCCCTGCGTCAAAGACGGATTGGCGCGTCTGTTGGGTATCGAAAACCCGGACCACGGCGTATACTCCCTGGACGAACGCATTCTGGTCGCCCTGGACATTGATACGCGGCGCGTGGGCGGCTTTCCGATTGCAAAAACAAAGCACGAACGCGAAGAAGGCGGCGTACGCTACGACGCTTTCGGTATTGGCCGGCGTTTTATCAACGATGGCTGGGAGATCGTACACTGTCCGTTGAAAGACGCGCCGCTCTCCGTCGTGGAGGGATATGAACTCCCCGACCCGTCGCGTATGGACGCGTGGCCTATGGAAGCATGGGCGGCAAAAGCCGAACGTCTGCACCGGGAAACCGAATATGCCGTAATTGCCGAACATCCGGTGCTGGGTGTGTTTGAGATCGGCTGCTGGATGTTCGGGTTCGAAGATTACCTTTACCGGATGCTGGCCGAACCGGAGGTTGTGCACGTCTTCTCGCGGCGCATACTGGAATTCCAAAAACAAACCATCGCCGCATACTACGGCGCGCTGGGGGCGTACATCGATGGCACGACTTCGGGGGATGATTTTGGCACACAAAAGGCGCCCTTTTTGTCCAAGGAACTTTTCGACACAATGATCGCGCCGTACTTCCAGGAGCGGATTCAACACACCAAGCGCTTTACGCAAGCGGCTTACCAGCATCACACATGCGGTTCGGTCTTTGATTTGATCCCTTCCTTGATCGACTGCGGTGTGGATATTCTCAACCCTATCCAGCCCGGCGTACACAAAATGGAACCCGAGCGGCTCAAGCAAACATACGGAGACAGGATCGCG
>Ga0123356_10003169_pt1 | contig 17294 bp, 12 predicted proteins | sample TergutEmb28metaG_2_FD_92546 | JGI IMG/M metagenome (GOLD analysis project Ga0123356, IMG submission 92546) | Embiratermes neotenicus P3 segment gut microbial communities from Petit-Saut dam, French Guiana - Emb289 P3 | ecosystem: Host-associated > Arthropoda: Insects > Digestive system > Gut ...
GCTCGTTCATCTCGAGTCCTTCCTTTTTGCAAATGCTCGAAACGGAGAGCCTTCCTCGGTCAGGCCCCAACCCAAGAATTCGATGTAGTTGAGCCGCAGCCCGTGCACGACGGCGCTCATCAGCCCGATGACGATGTTGATCCCGTGCCCGAACAGGATGATGAGAAGGGCGAACAGCACGCCGAGGCCCGGATGCGATGCTCTCACCGAATGCGCGATCTGGTTGAAGGTGACGGCGAGCGAGGCGCTGGCGAGCCCGAGCGCGAACAGGCGCAGATAGCTGAGGATGTCGCCAAACAGCTTGGTCACGCCGGTCAGGCCGAGGAGACCGTCGAAAATCCGCCAGATCCAGTCGCTGGGCTTGGTAATCGGGCGCTCGGCGCCGCTTCCGATCACCACGGCGCTGAGGCCTGCAACCAGCAGGACGACGCCGACCGTGCGGCCGACGATCTCGAAGCCGAGAGCCATGCCGCCCGCGATCACCGCGATCCAGCCGAGCGACGCGATTGCCTTGCCTGTTCCCCGGTTCAGCCAGCTGACCACTGCAAGAGCAATCGCGATGTGCAACGCGCCAATCACGACGGAGAGGCGCATCATCTTTCCGAAATTGGTCACGTCGATGATCTTCAGCCGCGCGAGAACGCTGCCTTCCGGCAAGGCGACGCCGAAATAGGAACCGGCCGCGACGCCGTACGCAAAGGCGGCGACGGAGAGTCCCACAAGCAGCGTGCGAGCCTGGCGCCCCGCCTCGCTCGCCCCCATTTTTCTCCAGTACAAAGCGGTCGCGGCGGCGATCAGCAGAGCATAGCCGGCGTCGGCGAGGATCATCGCGAAGAAAATCGCGAAGGAGATGTAGACGATGAACCCCGGATCCCAAGTCCGGTAGCCGGGGCTGGTGTAGAAATCGGTGATCTTGCCGCCGATTTCGGCCTGCTGGCTGCTCGCGCGCAGCAGCGTAGGTGGCGTTTCCCCGCGCTGCGGCGGCTCGGTCGCCAACGCGAGCCCGCGCTCGGCCGCAAGCGCCTCAAGCGCCGGCGTCGCATCCACGGGTGCCCAGCCTTGGACCGCGAACACGGTATCTTCGTCCAGAGTCTGCTCACTGACGGTGCGCAGCTCGTCGCGATCCTCAGCGGCCGCCAGGTTCGCGCCGAGCAGAAGCCGCCAGCGCGTCAGCGCCGCCCACTCCGCCTCGGCTTTTTCGATTGCGATCTCGACGTCCTCGAGCTCGGCGCGCTGTTGGCTCAACGGCGTCGAGCCAGCCAACGTCCGCTTCACTGGAAGCAAGTCGGCCGGCGGTTCCTCGCGCGATATCACCGCAACATGAAGCTCGGTCGGGGCGTGACCGACGATCTGCCAGGGCAGGTCGAGCTTATCGAGCCCGTGGCGCTCGCGCACCGGCAACACATAGAGCCAAAGGCGGTATCCGGCGAGCTCGTCGATCGGCGGGAAGCGGAACTCGCCCCAGGGCTCAAGCTCCTTGACCCACATGCGCAGGTCGTCCCGGCGATCAGCAAGCTCGCGCAGCCGGGCGCGATTGGCCAAGATCGACGCGACAACCTCGTCGGCATCGAACGCGGTGCCGGGCCGATAGGGCCGCAACTGCACGGGGCTTGCCACGATGCGACGGAAGGCGGTTTCCGCGCGGTTGCGCGCCGCGGGATCGGACGTTTCGAGTGGCCCCGGCGTGCGCAGAGGGATCAGGTGCATTACGCCGAGTGCCTGCAGACGATCGAGCGTTGCGGCCTTGTCTCGCAGCAGGCCGCAGAGCGTGACGCGCTGCATGGGAACGATGCTCATGCCTCGGCCCGTGCGGTGCTCTTGCCCTTGGCGATCTTCGCGCTTACCACAGCGGCGCGTTCGGCGTCGCCGAGATAGACCATGATCCGACGGATGTTCTCGGCGGCTTGCGGGATGAGAACCTTGTCGAACAGGTTGGTGCGCTGCGTGATCGTGACCACGGCGCCATCAAGCAGCTTCACGCGATGCTCCAGCACGCGCGCCTCGACGCGCAGCCGGATCGCCTCGGCCAGCCGGTCCGCCGCGTTATCGACCCATTGCGGCCGCACCATCCGGCCGTAGGGCGCGCGCATCACCTCGACCTCCTCGACCGTCGGCAGCCTCACGCCGGCCACGTTCTGCGACCCGAGCTTCACCGCGCCGAGGCGAACCAGGCCGTCGAGGCCGACGCGGCGGTCCGCGAGCATCGGCAGCTCGGCTCCCACTTCGCCGGCCATCGCCGCGAGCCTGGCCTCCAGCGCGGCGAGCCGGGCGCGCTCGCGATTGCGCTCCGCCATGAGCTGCTGGCGCTTGAGGTCGAGCGCGGGCAGGTAGCGGCGGTAGGAGGCCATGTTGTCCTTCTCCCGCGTCAGTTGCGACTTGCTGAGAGGGATGCGAGCCATGGCTCACGCCTTCTCCTTCTGACGTGGGTAGTATTTGTCGAGAAAGTTCTGACGGATCAGCAGCTCGTCGGGCGAGAAGCACGCCGCCATCGTCTCCCAGCCAAGATCGAGCGCCTTCTCCAGCGGAATCGCGACCGCGATGTCCATGAACCGCGACTTGAACAGCTCGCCGTAGCGCAGCAGCCGCTGATCGTATTCCGATAGTTCGAAGGCCATCGCCTGCTTGCGCTCTGCGTCGCGGGCGCCGGAGTAGAGCCGGATCATGGCGTTCATGACCGCGCTGTGGTCCTCACGGGTCTCCTTGCCGATGACGTGCTGCTTGAGGCGCGAGAGCGAGCCGAACGGGTCGATCATGCCGCTGCGCAGGTAGAACTGGCCCTCGGTAATGTAGCCGGTGTTGTCCGGCACCGGATGGGTGACGTCGCCGCCCGGCATTGTGGTCACGGTGAGGATCGTCACCGAGCCCGCGCCTTCGAACACGGCCGCCTTCTCGTAGCGGCGGGCAAGCTGGGAGTACAGATCGCCGAGGTAGCCCCGGTTCGACGGCACCCGCTCCATCGCGATGCCGACTTCCTTCAGGGCGTCGGCAAACGCGGTCATGTCGGTCAGCAACACCAGGACCCGCTTCTTCTCGTCAACCGCGAATTTTTCGGCGACCGCCAGCGCCAGATCGGGGACGAGCAGCCGTTCGAGCGGGGGGTCCGCCGCCTGGTTCACGAACATCACCGTCCGCGCGAGCACGCCCGCGTCCTCGAACGCGAGACGGAAGCGGAAATAGTCGTCGAAGGTCAGGCCAAGCCCACCGAACACCAGGACATCCGCGTCCGCCTGAACGCCGATGCGGGCCAGAAGGGCGTCATGCGGCTCGCCCGCCGTGGAGAAAATCGGAATCTTTTGGCTCTCGACCAGACAGTTGAAGACGTCGATCATCGGCACGTCGGTGCGGATCATCCGCGAGGCCAGCGCCCTGCGCGCCGGGTTCGCCGCCGGGCCCGCGATCTCCACCTGCGGCTCGTGCGCGAGCGAGGGGCCGCCGTCGATGACCCGTCCGTCGCCGGCGAAAACCCGTCCAAGAATGTTGGGCGAGAAGGCGACGCGCGGCGGGTGGCCGAGAAAGCGCACGACGGTTCTGCTGGACAGGCCCTGCGTACCGCCGAACACCTGGAGCGAGGCTTCGCCGGCGTCGAGCTTGACGACCTGCGCCAGCCGTCCCTCGGCATTGCCCTCCCGGGCGACCGCGAGGTCGCCATATCTCGGTCCTTCCGGATCGTCGCGGGTCTGCGGTGGCAAGGCGATGCGGATCACCTCGCCGACAATGGACAGGACCCGATCGTAGTTGATAGCGATGGCAGGCATTTCCAGCAGCCTTTCCGGCAGCCTTTATCGAGCAACGGAAACGGGTATTTGCGGGATCTCGCGGCGGGCGCCGGGACATCCGGCGATGCTCCGGCGCTTCTTCTCATCATGCCCAAACGGAGGACGGCAAACCTCGGAACAAACGTGTTCAACAGTCTTCGTCGGCTCCCCCCAACCGAACCGGTCCTCAGTACAAATTTGAAAAGCTGTCGCTCTCCGTCACGCCCTGGTTAGCCCGATCTGGGATGACGGTCACTGGCCAACGATCCCACCATTATTCTGTGCGTCTCAATTGCTTTTTGACCCGAAGCTCCACGCGCTCTTGAGCGACAGCAAGGCCGGTCGCGCAACGGAGCCGGTCGATCGAACGAACGGAACCCCATGTCTGGCAATGAGAGACGCGCGGCGACACAAGGTATCGCGAAGTCACAGCCGCGTTGTTGCTGGGTGAGTTTCGCTCTGTCGCTTGGCCAGGTCCCGAATCTCGCCGCGCACCTGAGGGCGGCGAAGAGCATCATAGTGCTACATCGAAACGTAGTGATCATCACTATCGGTCGCGAATCATCGTGCGGGAACAGCCTCAACAATTGCGCACGTCGTCTTGCTTCTATCTCGTCATCCACATCTACCTCACTGAGCGGGCCACTCAGTGGTTATGCCGATTCCAGCGCTCGCGACTACGCGGGCAATAGCCGTTGGCAGCTTGGTTGAACATTTTCTCCAACCCACGATACGCATTCGGAGCTGTTGCGCGCCACTGACCGAGGTACTGACACGGGAAGCACGCGGCGCATGCGCCATTCGGACACTGCACCGGGCGGGAAGTTCGGGGCGAACCGCAGTGCCAAGTCGGCAAAGGACTCCGACCCCTTGATCAAGGCGTGCGGTCCCAGCGTCTGCGTCGCAGGCTGGCGCATGACCGTGAAGCCGCGCCAAAAACCCAAGGCTGCAGCAGCACGAGCACGATGGGTTCACGCGAGCGAAACTGCAATGCACTACCGGCAGCGGCCACAACCGGCCAAGCACCTATGGGCATCGCAGCGGGTGCTCGAGCCGACGGCTTCCGCCAACAGGCAACTGAGTTTGTGACAAGTGGCCCCCCCAGCGGGTCGGGTTCGTAAGGACGGGGGGCGGAAGCGGAAGACCACAGTGGATCCGACGCTGATGGGCGATCCGCAGTGGACTTCTCAGGCCCCCGCATGAGACTGGCGCAACGACAATGTTTGCTGCAAAGTTCGCAGGAGGGCCCTCCGTCAGCGATCCAGCCACCACGGCGGCCGTCGATGTCGACGTGACGACCTTCATGACGCCGGATGGCGGTTGGATCGACCCAGGCGATGCTCGCTGAGAATACAACAGCCGAAGCCGCAGTCCGCAGTCGTTGATCCGATAACAACGGTTCGCAAGCCGTTTCGAGAAGCGTAGCGAAGAAGCAGTCTTCCTCGTTCCAATATCAGCCCAGGGGTACTTGACGCTATGTCCACGTACGACCCATTGAACTTCGCGCCCTTGCGCTTCCATGCTGCGCTTGCCGCGTTCCGTTCTGGCGAGGACACATCACGAGCTTATCTGGAGCGGTGTTTAGAGATGATCAACTTACGCGAACCAACTGTGCGCGCCTGGGTCGTGCTGAACGAGGCCGGTGCGCGTGCGCAGGCAGATGCCAGCACGTCCCGATGGCGGAGCGGACATCCGCGTTCCCAGATCGATGGCATGCCGATCGGCATTAAAGACCTCATTGAAACATGTGACATGCCGACTCAGATGGGCTGCACGGCCTACAATGGGAATTTCCCGCGCCGCGACAATGCCGCCGTGTGGGCATTGCGTGACGCGGGCGCAATCATTCTCGGCAAGACCGTCACGGCTGAACTCGGCGGGTCCCACCCCGGCCCCACGACCAATCCATTCGATCTCGAACGTACTCCCGGCGGGTCCTCGTCGGGCTCAGCTGCTGCCGTTGCGGCCTGCATGGTGCCAGCCGCGATCGGCACGCAGGTGGGTGGGTCCATCATCCGCCCCGCGAGCTATTGCGCGAACTGGGCGCTGAAGCCGTCGCAAGGTGGGATCAACCGCGGAGAGCGACAAGCCACGAGTATGAGCACGCACGGCGTGCATGCCGGCTGCGTCGAGGATATGTGGATCACGGCGATTGCCATCGCCGCCCGTGCGGGCGGCGATCCCGGTCGCACTCCCTTGCAAGGTCCGGCCGAAACGCCGGCGGAGCATCGGCCTTTCGCATTGGGGATCATGCAGACCGAAGGTTGGGTGGCCCTGGATGCCAACACGCGCGACGCGTTCACGGACGTGGTCTCGCATCTTGAGACGACCGGTATCCAGATCCGACGGAGGGAGAACGACCCGGCCATCGAGCGCTTTGAGCAAGCTATTGTCGGAGTGCGTAACCTGGCAAACAGTATCACCGCCTGGGAAAATCATTGGGCGATGCGGAATTTGGTTGCGCAGAACCCCGACGGCGTGAGCGAACGCGCGAAGAACGTGATCACGATTGCCGACGAGCTCGGCGTGCGAGGCTACGAAGACCTACTGCGGCGTCGGGAGTTGGTACGCGGTGTACACGCGGCATTGGCGACCGATGTCGATGCCTTGCTCGCGCCGGCATCGCCTGGCCCAGCACCGCTCTGGAGCGGCGACGTCCCTGGTCAGCCGCTGGCTCCGCGGCCAACCGGCGATGCCGTGTTCAACACGCCTAGTTCATTGCTGGGTGCGCCGGTCGTCACGGTGCCGCTGATGGCTGTTAACGACATGCCGGTAGGAATACAGATCATGGGGCAACCGGGCACGGATGCGCGTGTTACGGCGATCGCACGCTGGATCGCCGCTCGTGTCCCGTTCGTCCACCGGTAGCCGCGTGCCAGCCATGTGGGGCGTGGCCAGGGTTTCTTCGGTTCCTTTCTAGCGAGCGCAACAGTTGGCATCGGTCCCCGTTCGCTCCTGGATTGAGACGACAGCAACGAATGGCGATCGGCCTACCGCACGATCCGTTCAGGAAGCGTCGTCGTGTCGGCGATTATCGTGCTCGCCCGGCTCGGTCGCGCGGGCATGCGCGCTTCGCTGGATCACGTGATCGGTTGGCGGGTTCATATGAAACTCGACCGGCGCTCCGGCTTGGCCCAGGCGACCCGTACCACCCAAATTGTATCTGCCGGACAGGTCAAAACCACCGACCGAAACATAGGCTGGGGATAAATCCGACGCATTCGCGGCCCGCGAAACCGCTGCACAGTCTGAGGCGCCGGACGCGTCCCAGCTCCTGCATTGACGCAGCGATGATCGCGACAGAGACCGACGTAGCCTTAATGAGTCGGCTCCGCAGAAGGATGGGTATGCAGATTCCTCAACACCCGCTGCTGATGGACCGTGGCTGGCATTGTTTTTGTGGTCCGATTCTTGTGCAGATTCCTTAGCACCCGCTGTTGGTGGACAGTGGCCGGCAAATGCCCGGTGTTCCGAGCCGCGGGAGCTGCAGCCGCGGCCCCGGACGTCGCGGCTGGGGGGCTGGCGGACTGCGTGGTTTGTGCGACTGCGGATCCCCAAAAAAGCCATCCGCCAGCAAAAGCGAGCGTGGCACACTGACGCATCAACAACTTCATGGCCATCTCATCTGCCTCCCTAACTTCCATTACTTGCAATGGTTAGCTCACACACATCGTTGGACCAGCCACGTCCAGAACGGGACCCGATCGGGCGCATCGCGACAGCGCAAATCTTGTCTGCCCGAGCCGCGTTGGACCAGCCGGATGAACGCCTTCTTAAGCACGTCCGGCCCGCTGCGCAAACCTAGTCGCTCTCCGGCGCGGCCGGACCCAGCCAATCTGGCTGCACACTAAGCAACACCAGCCTGTGTCTTTTGAGCTACGAAGTCAAACGCGCCTTGCATCCTGTAGACGTCAGGATTTTTGTACCACTCACCGTCGCTGCTGCAGAACTTCGAATAGCCTGTTGGTGCGCGGTCGGCGTTCCGCACTCCCCCCGGATTGCCGGTCGGTCCGGATGGTCGGCGGGACCACGCCAGGAGAATCTTCTTCCAGGACGAACGCCGAGGACGACCAGAGCCACGACGCCGGAGTGGCACTGTCGCAACCGGTCAAAACCTGCACCGACGTTTTGATGTACTTACCGCTCGGTGATCCCGCGCTGGTCTGCCACCCGCTTCGCTTTACCGAGGGATCGTTCAATCGTTCCGGGCGCTTCGGCCACCACACGCACGGTCAGCCCGATCGTGTCCTTGATCCGTGTCACCGCCAGGCTCGCCTCCGCCGCCATCAGAACCGGATCGAAATTGCCGGGCCGTGCCTCGACGTGCACCGCGACTTGGTCCATGCGCCCCTCGCGCGTCAACACCAACTGGTAATGCCCGCTCAAAATCTCGCTTTTCAGCAATTGTTCCTCGACTTGGGAGGGAAACAGGTTGACACCTCGCACGATGAGCATGTCGTCGGAACGGCCGGTGATCTTCTCCATCCGACGCATCGTCCGTGCCGTGCCGGGCAAAAGCCGCGTCAGGTCGCGCGTGCGATAGCGTACCACTGGCATTGCCTCCTTGGTCAGCGACGTAAACACCAGCTCGCCATGCTCGCCGTCGCACAACGCCTCGCCCGTATCTGGATTTATCACTTCGGGATAGAAATGATCCTCCCAAATATGCGGCCCATCCTTACTTTCAATGCATTCGTTCGCGACGCCGGGTCCCATCACCTCCGACAAACCGTAAATGTCCAACGCATCGAGCGCGAAGCCGGTCTCGATCTCGCGGCGCATGGCATTGGTCCACGGTTCAGCGCCGAAGATACCGATTTGCAGCGATGAATCGCGGGGTTCCAGTCCCTGCCGGCGGAATTCGTCCAGAATTGCCAGCATGTAGCTTGGCGTGACTGTGATGATATTGGGGCGGAAATCATTGATGAGTTGGACCTGCCGCTCCGTCATTCCGCCCGACACTGGCACCACGGAGCATCCTAGGCGCAGCGCGCCGTCATGCAGTCCGAGGCCGCCGGTGAACAAGCCATAGCCATAGGCATTGTGTAGGATCATGCCGGGTCGCCCACCCGAGGCGTAAATGGAACGCGCCACCACCCGCGCCCAAACCTCCAGGTCGTTGCGCGTATAGCCGACAACCGTTGGCTTCCCCGTCGTTCCAGACGACGCGTGAATTCGCAGCACTTGTTCACGCGGCACCGCGAACATGCCGAACGGATACTGCGCGCGCAGGTCGTCCTTGGTGGTGAACGGGAACCTCGCCAGGTCTTCCGGGGAGCGAAAATCGGTCGGATGTACGCCGGCGGCATCGAACGCGCGGCGATAGTGCGGCACGTTCGTGTATGCGTGATGCAGTGTCCAGGCGATGCGTTTGCGCTGCAGCGCCGCGATCTCGTCGCGCGAGGCGGTTTCGATCGGTTCAAATCCGGCCATCTATTTCTCCGCTCGCAGCGTACGCGTGTGGCCACGGAATTCCGCGACCAGCGCGCCATCAGTGGTACTGACGCGTACGTCGTAGATGCCGGAGCGACCGGCACGGGTGCGCTCCATTGCCTCGGCAACTAGGGTTTCACCGACACGGCCCGGACGGAGGAAAGTGATCGAGGCGTGATGCGCCACCGCGGCATCTCCGCGTTGGTTGGCGGCATAGGCCATCGCGGAATCGGCAAGCGTGAAGATGAAACCGCCGTGGCAGATGCCATGGCCATTGGCCATCGCGTCCGCCACCGCCAGTGACAGCCGCGCGTGTCCGGGCGCAACGTGCTCCAGTTGCATGCCTAGTTCCCGGCTGGCCCTGTCAGACCGCCACATGACTTCAGCGCGCGCACGAAGGCCGCAGGACTCGCCCTCGCCTTGCCGGAGAGGGCAAGGCGGAACAACCGAACCGTCCGCCGTCGATCGCAACGCAGACCCCTCCCTCCGATCCCCGTTCCCGGGTGGAGGCGGAGACTTTGTGCCGCGTTGTCTCATCGCCCACCCCGAAAGTTGGGTGCGCGTTTCTCCAGGAACGCTCGCACGCCTTCGGCATAATCCGCGCTCCGCCCTGCCGCGCCCTGCAGCGCAGCTTCCAGGTCCAGCTGCGCGTCGAGCGTGTTCTGATCGGCTGCAGCAAACATACGTTTCATCGCCGCCAGCGCCTCTGTCGGCCCGCACGCCAATGACGCGGTCAGCTTCTCCGCCTCCTCCACGAGCGCGGCGTCATCGACGGCCTTCCAAATCAGTCCCCACGCCTCGGCACGTCCTGCGTCGAGTGTGTCGCCGAGCATCGCCAGCGCACGTGCACGTGCCTCGCCGATCGCTCGCGTCAGAAAGAAGCTTGCCCCAGAATCGGGCACCAAGCCAATTTTCACGAACGCCTGCACGAATTGTGCACTGCGTGCTGCCAAAACGACGTCGCAGGCTAACGCAAAGCTTGCGCCGGCACCCGCGGCGACCCCATTTACCGCGCAGACGACCGGTAACGGCAGCGCGCGAATGCGTCGCACCACCTGATGGTGCCACGTGCCGGCCAGTTTCGCGAGATCCGGCGGCCCCTTCTCGTCCGGTATCACCGCTGGCCCGAGTTCCTGCCCGGCACAGAAGCCGCGGCCTTCGCCGGTCAGCAGCAGCGCACGACACAGAGGATCGGCAGCCGCGGCGTCCAGCACCGACAACAAATCGCCGAGCATCACTTCGTTCACGGCATTCAGTTTTTCCGGCCGGTTCAGTGTAATCTTCCACCAGCCGTCACGGTGGTCTCTGCGAATCATCTCGGTCATCAGATTAGGCTCCTAGATACCCCTGCTTCATCGGCGAGGAGGAAAGGAGTTTGCGTGTGAGCACGTGGCCGTAGCCGTCACCATGCGCGAGTAACTTGCAGCGCTCCGCGTTGACGCCCTTCACAACACCATCAGCAGTTTGAATATTGAAGTGGTTGCTGGCTCGGATTGCAACCCGGATGAGGTACGTCCCCGCTTTCTTGCCAGCCCGAATGACCGCGCGAACCATGTTTCCGGTCTGAAATCCGGCGACCCGCTCGGGCCGCATCAGGATGCCGCGCGGAAAGCCGAAGCGGCGGAGACGAGTGCGCTGTGTTCCGGCCGCACATCGAACCCGATATGAAGCCGCATGCTGAGCGGCGGCGTGCCGATAGACCAGAGGCCGAGCATTGCCTTGTCCGGTGTCGGCACCCAGAAGAACGCAACGCTGCGTTCGGGAATGACCTGCGCCAACGGGAGGCCCATCACGTCGCGGCAGAACGCAATAGAGCGGTGCAGATTGCGTACGGTCAAATGCGCCTCGAATAAGCCGAGGATGAAAGCGATCATAGCGATCTCCCTTCGCATTATCAGCCGTCCTGACCGGGTTTGATTCGGCCATGACAGCTGACGCTCACTTCCCCGTCCGGCGCAGCGGCAGCTTGGTGCGATAGACGATGCGCTTTAATGCCATCGCCGATTCGACCGACTGCACGCCTGGGATCCGCATGACGACACCACGCAGGAACGCCTCAAATGCCACGAGATCTGGCGCGACGACGCGCATCAGGTAATCGCGGGCGCCGGTCATCTCATACATCTCCATCACCTCCGGACACGCCTCGATCGCGTGTTCGAAATCCGCCAGCGCGGCATCCGTGTGCAGCGACAGCTTCACCGTCACGAATGCGTTCACCGGCAGCCCGACCTTTTCCTGGTCGAGCACCGCGACATAGCCGCGGATGATCCCGGCATCCTCCAGCATCCTAACCCGGCGATGCGACGGCGACGGTGACAGCGCCACTGCCTCGCTCAGCTCGATCGTGGTCGCGCGGCCGTGCCTCTGCAGGTGCTCCAGGATCGCAACGTCGATTCGGTCCAGTTCCATGCGACCTCACACGTCGGTGCCGTTGCAGCGCAGCATTTTAGCGATTCCTGCCAATTCGTCGTGCGCGCAGCCTCAACTATGGCAGGCTTTGCCGCGGGCCCAAACCTAGATTCAGGGGGTATCAGGCACGGGGTGCTCTAGGATGGACATCGGTCTTGCGCGGTCCACGACCAGTCTCGAGTCACGCTTTCTCGATTTCGATCAACCTGTCCTGTTGTCCGGTATTCAGGCACTGGTACGCCTGCTCTTGGAGCAATCGCGGATCGATCGTGCCGCCGGCTTGAGGACCGGCGGTCTCGTTTCCGGCTATCGAGGCTCGCCCCTCGGCGGGCTGGACCAGGAGCTGTGGCGCCGCAAGAACCTGTTGGCCGCACATGACATCCGCTTCGAGCCTGGCGTCAACGAAGACCTCGCCGCGACGATGCTGATGGGCTCGCAGCAGCTCGACGTGTTTCCCGGTGCGCGCGTCGATGGCGTGTTCGGGCTCTGGTATGCGAAGGGACCTGGCGTCGACCGCTCTGGCGACGCGCTCCACTGCGCCAACATGGCCGGCACGCATAGGCACGGCGGCGTACTGGCGATTCCGGGTGATGACCACGGTGCGCATTCGTCGACCTATCCGCATCAGACAGAGTTCCTGTTCCAGAATGTGTTGATGCCGGTGCTGAATCCAGCCGGTGTGCAGGAGATTCTGGATCTCGGTCTTGCAGGGTACGCGTTATCGCGGTTTTCCGGATTGTGGATTGCGCTCAAGACCACGGCCGAGACAGTCGAGCAGTGCGCTACCACCCTCCTTCATTCCAAGCGCTCTTTCGTCACGCCTGATTTCGTGATGCCCCGGCACGGGCTGAATCTCGATCCAGAACTGCGCTTTCCGGCAGACCGCGCAGCGCTGGAGGAGCGGGTGCTCGAAGAACGCCTGCCGGCAGCGTTGGCGTGGGCGAAAGCGAACAAGCTGGATCGGCTGGTCAGCGGCAATCGCGATTCGGATATAGGCATCGTCACCGTCGGCAAGGCGCACCATGACCTGGTGCACGCGCTCAGGCTGCTGGGGATCGACGATCATCCCCGCGTCGCGATTTACAAGGTCGCAATGACATGGCCGCTCGAAACCGACCGCCTGCGCGACTTCGCGCTCGGCAAGCGCGTGCTGATCGTGGTCGAGGAAAAGCGGCCGTTTGTTGAACCACAGCTCCGCGATGCGCTCTACCATCTGCCGGCCGATGGACGACCATTGATTGTCGGCAAAATCGACGCACGTGGTGCGCCACTCCTGTCACCGTTGATGGAGCTGTCACCAGAAAATGTCGCGGCGGCGCTGCAGGCGACCATGGAAGCTGTTTCGGTCCCCTTAACGGAGAGCGGTGGCGGGAGAGATGGTGATTCGTCATTTTCGCGCCTGCCTCCACCAGACTCCCCGGACGGGAGAGGGCGTAAGTTCGTCCTGCCCACTCCAAGCAAAATCGCCCGCTCCTCTGAACTATTGAAGCGTGCACCGGCGTTCTGCGCAGGCTGTCCGCATGCCACGTCGACGCGCGTGCCGGCGGGCAGCATCGCAACCGGCGGCATCGGCTGCCACATTATGGCGCTGGATGACAGTGACCAGACGCGAACCTACGTGCAGATGGGCGGCGAAGGTGTGCCGTTCGTCGGTCTCGCGCCATTCACCGACACGCCGCATACATTCGCCAATCTTGGCGACGGAACCTACCAGCATTCAGGCATTCTCGCGATCCGCCAGGCGCTCGCCGCGCATGCCCGCATCACCTACAAGCTCTTGTTCAACGACGCGGTTGCCATGACCGGCGGCCAGCCGGCGGAGGGCGCGCCGACGGTTCCGCACATCGCCGCGCAGCTCGCCGCGGAAGGCGTTAGGCGCATCGCGATCGTCGCCGACGACGCGACGCGTTTGCCGCCGCCACACGACCTGCCGTCCGGCACAACACGCCATACCCGCGATGCACTCGATGCAGTGCAGCGTGAGCTGAGGGACTACGACGGCGTCTCGGTGCTGATCTACGATCAGGTCTGCGCGACGGAGAAACGCCGGCGGCGCAAGAGAGGCATCATGGCACCGGCGGACATGCACGTCATTATCAACGAGAACATCTGCGAGAACTGCGGCGATTGTTCCGCGCGATCCGGCTGCATCGCAATCGAACCGGTGGAAACGCCGCTCGGCCGCAAACGCCGGATCAATCCGACGAGCTGCAACGTCGATCTGTCCTGTCTGAAGGGCTTCTGTCCGAGCTTCGTCACCGCTGCCGGTCCACCCACGGCTCCGGATATCGATCCGCGCTGGCAGGCGCGCGAGGCCGGGCTGCTACGCTCGCTGGCACAACCCGTGCTGCCGCATCCCGCGCCTTGGCGTGGACTGTTTGCTGGGATCGGTGGCGGCGGCATCGTCACTTCGGGCGCGATCCTCGCGATGGCCGCGCATCTGGAGGGACGCGCGGTGCGGACGCTCGACTTCACAGGGCTGGCGCAAAAGAACGGTGCCGTCGTCGCGCATGTTCAGATTGCCGATGCAGAGTCCGAACTCGACGTCGTGCGTATTCCGTTCGGCACCGCCGACTTGATGATCGCCGCGGATCTCGCCGTCGCGTGCGCCCCCGGCGTGCTGGAGCGTAACGGATCAGACGCCGCGGTGATCGGTAACATGGACCTCGCCGCGACCGCAGCCTTCAAGTACGATCCGCACCTGGTAATTGATGCGGTCCTGCATCGCCGAACCATCGAGTCCGCGACGGATGCGGCGCGCTCGGTCTGGCTGCCGGCGGTTCGGGTCGCCGAACGCTTGTTCGGCAACGCGCAGGCGATGAACACGCTGTTGCTCGGTGTCGCGTGGCAGCGCGGCCTGGTGCCAGTCGGCGCACCGGCGATCCTGCGTGCGATCGAGCTGAACGGCGCCGCGGTCGAGCTGAACAAGCGTGCGTTTCTTTGGGGTCGCGCCCTGGCCGAGCGTGCGGAACTCGCACAAGAAATCCTGGGCGGGACCAAGTCGCAGCCGTCCTCACTGGACGGGCTGATCGAGGCGCGTGCTGCCTTTCTGGTTGACTATCAGTCAGACGACTATGCCAATCGCTATCGAGCGCTGATGCACGCCGTGATCATGCGCGAGACCGCAGAATGCGGCGCACCTGGCCGCCTCTCCCGTGCGGCGGCCGAGGGTTTGTTCCGGGTCATGGCCTACAAGGACGAATATGAAGTGGCACGGCTGCATGCCGCCGCGTCATACCCGAGGCGCCCGGTATTCCATCTCGCGCCACCGCTGACCTCACGCATTGATCCGGGGACCGGCCGGCGCCGCAAAATCGCTGTGCCTGGCTGGCTCGCGCTGCCGCTGTTCCGGCTGCTGAAACACGGCAAAGCGCTGCGCGGCACGCGACTTGATCCGTTCGGCTGGCAGGCAGAGCGGCGGGCGGAGGCGGCGCTCATCAAGACTTATGTCGCGGACCTGAATGCCGCACTAAAGGCGTTACGGCCGGAGACACTGGATGTCGCAGTCGCGCTGGCGGAACTGCCCGACATGATTCGCGGGTTCGGACCAGTGAAGGACGCAAATCGGGCCAAGGCGGAGGCGCGGAAGAAGGTGTTGCTGGCACAGTTGCGGAAACTGGAGCAGCGAGAGCCAGTGGCCGCGTAGTGCGGATTGATGCCCGGTTGTACGCCTGATGCAACGGGTCTTGATGCTGTGTGACTCGTGGTTTCGGGCGGTCACGAGCGGCAACGTCTTCAGCGCAACCAAAGTGCTGGCGATTCTCTGCGCGCTGGTCCGGAGCAAACCACGAGCGAGCGCGAGAGCGCCGTGCCAACCAAACCTGGGATTGCCTCGCGCGCCGCCACGTGCCTAGCATCGACACCGATCATGGCGTGGCGTGGCGTGCGGCCCATGAAAGAGCAGGCCGGGGCCTCCGCGCCGTCGTGGCAACGGGAGGAACGCAATGCTCGACAAACTGATCTCGGCTGACAATCACATCGACCTGACCTACTGCCCGGCGGACCTATGGTCGTCGCAGGCGCCGCGCGAGTGGCGCGAGAATGCGCCGCGGACCGAGGAACGCGACGATGGACTACACTGGTTTGTCGACAACCAGGATCGCGGCATGTGGAATGGTGTCGGCCCCGGCTTTCTGAAATACCAAAAGGGTTCGTTCCACCACGTGGATGAGATGAAGGACGCCGGCTTCGAATGGGACTATCGCCGTGGCGCGAATCCGCGGCCGACCACGCCGGAACTGCGCGTCGCCGATCTCGACCGGGACGATCTTGCGGCCGAGATCGTGTACGGCTGCCTGATGATCAACCACATGATCGCGGACCGCGAGATGCGGGGCTGGGCGGATCAGGTTTACAACGACTGGGTCGCTGACTTCGCGAAGAAGGCCGATCCCAATCGGGTCTTCCCGCTGGCGATCGTGCCGAACCACGATCCGAAAGCCGCTGCAGCCGAAGTGCGGCGCTGTGCCAAGATGGGGCTCCGCGGTGGCGACCTGGCATTCAAGCATATGGTGGTACCGCTCTGGCACCACGACTGGTATGCGTTGTGGGAGGCAGCGGCGGAGTGCCGGTTCCCGATCTCCTTCCATTCCACCGGCTTTCAGGCCGTGCGCACGCCGAACACGCCGGAGATGGAAAAAGAGTATGCAACCGAATATCGGTTGGTCCGTTCGGCTTTGTTTCAGACCGACACGATGGAGGTCCTGGTGTCGCTGCTCGCGTCCGGCGCCTGCGAAAAATATCCAGAGTTCCGATTCGTGCTCGGCGAGTCAGGTGTAACGTGGCTGCCCTACATCTTCGACCGGCTGGACACCGAGTACCACGATCGTGCGCGTAGTCTCGGGTTCAAGATGAAACCGAGCGACTATTTCCGTCGGCAGGGCTACGTGACCTATCAACAGGACAAGTTCCTCGAGCCTATCGTGCCGCTGATCGGCGAGGATAATATCATGTGGGGTTCAGACTATCCGCACCCTGATTCGCTCTGGCCCTCCTCGCGCGCCATCCTGGCAGAGAACCTGTCAGCGGTTTCGCCCACCGTGCAGAAAAAGATCGTGTGCGACAACGTCGCGCGGCTGTACGGCCTGAACTAGTACCGGCCGTCGAGACCGGTGCCTAAGTTGTTGCGGGGTGCCAAACGACGAAGCAACGTCCTGAGAGCCTGACCCGCCAATCGGATCAAGGCTTCGCTGCTGCGCACCCCGCAATGACCGCAACCCAGAATGTCAGTGTGACCAATCACGGTGTCTGGATTTCCGTGTCATGACGGTCTCGCCTCGCATGGCCGTGACCATCATGGTCGGGACGATTGCGTATCTCGCGCTCGGCGTGATCGGCGCCGGTGGCCTTAGTGCTTATCTGGCACACACACCATTCATTTTCGTCGCGCTGGTGACCATTATCAGCGCCATCATTGCCCTGTTCACCCGCGGAAATCTGAGCTCCGGCAATCGTGAGGACCGGGGGAACCGTTGGGTGCTTGCAGCATTCGGTGTACTCGGACTTTTGAATGGGTGGCTGCCAGCCTACACGGACCGAATTGATTTCTGGACGCTGGGTGGTGACAAACTGCGCTGGATCGGCGTTGTCGTATTCATCCTCGGCACCACGCTACGTATGGCGCCGGTCTTCGTGCTTGGTAACCGGTTTAGCGGTCTGGTCGCGATCCAACCGGAACATCGACTGGTGACGACC
>Ga0123356_10003170_pt1 | contig 17294 bp, 16 predicted proteins | sample TergutEmb28metaG_2_FD_92546 | JGI IMG/M metagenome (GOLD analysis project Ga0123356, IMG submission 92546) | Embiratermes neotenicus P3 segment gut microbial communities from Petit-Saut dam, French Guiana - Emb289 P3 | ecosystem: Host-associated > Arthropoda: Insects > Digestive system > Gut ...
AACAAGTTACAACCATTTTTCTAATCCAACACGATAACACGTTGGCATCAAAACACATACCATTTATGAGGGCATTTCCAAAATATCCAGTAACTATAATAGCCATAAGAATCCCGAATCTTAGAACCGATTGTTGCTGTGATTGACGGTTGGAATAAATCAATTAATTGCTCAACCGCTTAATATTATATATTGTAACATATCTATAAACAAAATACTAATTGGGGGACGGTCTTCACTTAATTTCATTTCAAAAATATACGTTTTAATACCATAAAAAGCAATTTACCTTGGGCTTTTTTGCTTAAGCCGATGTGAAACAAACGGAACTCCGTCCGCTGTGTGAGAGATTGAGGGGTTTTGGCTCTGAATTTGCGCGAACATACGCCCATAAATTAGTTTAAGCTTGCAGGCTTAAAATCAGCGGTCAAGTCGAAAGGAGCATTGCGTGAAGGACATAAGTGTGAGCAGCGCGAGCAATTTGCAGGAAGCTAACTTTGTAGCTTACATAAACAAACTCTTGGCTGACGCTTGGGTTAAATCCACCGATGAGTATAAAAGAGGTTACGAAGATGGGCGTATTGATGCTATTAACGCCATCGGAACGGCGGTGCATAAATCAGCTGATGAGTTTTTTAGCAATATGGCCGTGCCCGCAGACGTGTTTTATTCGATGCTGTCAGAAAAGATTCCTCAAAAAGACATCTTGCAATATAGGATAGGGCTTGATTACACTACTAAAACCCCAACAGTGCTAACTGTCATATCGCATGAACACGAAGATAGATTAGAAGATATTATGCAAATGGCTGCTGAATTTGATTTATGTATATTCGAGAGGTACAAGCGCGTTTGCACATTTTGGGTCATTACCGATAATGCCATCGATCAGAATCTCATTGACCGCGATTTCCCTTGGTATCGCAAAAAAGGTGATTAATCATGTCAACACGTGAACAGCACTTGGTTCAAGCCAAACACAACCAAGATATGCTTGAATTTATAGACTTAAACGATAAGGCAGAACGCTTCCGTGACTGGTATGTGACAGTCGCATTCTATACCGCCCTGCACTATTTTGAGGCGATTCTCCCTGTCGTGGCGCATAAGATTAATATCGGCCGCAAGATGGGATTTGTTAAAGAGGATTATGATGTTCACGACGATAGAGAGACAGCAATGATGATGGAATTTAAAAATGTATTTACCCAATATAAGCAGTTGTACAACCTAAGCAGGCTCGCCAAGTATAAATTATACTGCACAACTACAAGAGATAAAGCGTTATCCAAAAAGCGCCTTTCCGAGGTTAAGAATGAATGCGACAAAGCGTTTGCCAGATGGAGTTCCTAAAACCACCGCGCTTAAACTTACCTACCCCATTGTCCTGCAAACAAACGTTACAAGTAAAAGAACCATAACTAAAAATGCCGCCGCTCTTATCAGCGAGAATAAAATAAGGTACTTTTTTTCCGGTTCTTTGAGATGGTTTTCTATCTCTATTTTTGAAGTTGGGCGCCGTTTTTTGGGGACGGTTTTTTGCGGCGGCGGAGCGCATTCGTCGTCGCCGCTGAGAATATCGCGCAGATTTTCTTCAAAAGAATCTTTATTATTCGGCTGTTTACCCTGATTTTCACTCATTTTTACCCCTTTTTTGCTATTTCTTTATTTCCTCTATTAATTTTTACATTCAAAACCCTGTCCATCAATTATTTTATTAGGTTATTTCACAGAACAATAAACACCAGACGGTAAAATTAGAAAAAAGGATGCTGCCAGAACCGGAATCAATAAAAAAATACGTTGATCTTCATATTCACACAACATTTTCAGACGGAAGCTGTACGCTGCAGCAGATTATGGCGTTTGCGCAAGCCAAAGGGCTTAAAGCAATATCTATAACAGACCATGACTGCACAGACGCCTACCCGCTTGCCATTGAGATGGGTGAGGATATGGATATTGAGGTAATCCCAGGGGTGGAGCTGTCAAGCGAAATTCAGGGGACGGATATTCATATTCTTGGATATTATATTGATTTCAATAATCCTGAATTCATCAAAAAACTCAATGAAATGAAGAAAGCGCGTTTTGCGCGCGCCCAAAAAATCGTCGCCAACCTCAATAAACAGGGGATTGACCTGCGCTTTGAGACGGTTTTGGATATCGCGGGCGAAGGCGCAATCGGCCGCCCCCACATTGCTGCCGCAATGCTTCGCGAAGAGCTTGTTTACTCTTTCAGAGAAGCTTTTGACAAATTTATAGGCTATAACTCCCCCGCTTACGTTGAAAAATTAAAAATGTCGCCAAAAGAGGTCTTTGACCTTATAAAAGCGGCGGGCGGAGTTCCCGTGCTTGCCCATCCCGGAGTAACAAGCGTAGATGAACGTATTGCAGAATTCATACGGGACGGTTTACAGGGAATAGAGGTGTATCACACCGAACATCCGGCAGCCGCGGAGCGCCACTATTTAAAAGTGTGCAAGAAAAACAATCTCGCATTTACAGGCGGCTCCGATTTCCACAGCACTAACCATAATAAATTCGACCTTGGCAATCCACGCATCCCTTACGCAGCTGTTAATAGTCTCAAAGATAAATTAAACGAAAGCCAATAATAATGCAGAAATAATAATGCAGAATGCAGAAATATTTTACGATTTTATCTTTTATTTCTGAATTCTGCATTCTGCATTATTATTTTGAAATAAAACGTCACCATGAAAAAGGATAATATACAAACTATGAAGACTGTACCTGTTATTCTCGCAGGCGGTATTGGTGAGAGATTTTGGCCGATGAGCCGAAGCAGCGCCCCAAAGCAGCTCCACGCAATCGCTTCAGAGCGTACTATGCTCGAAGACACGCTTTTAAGATTGGACAGCGTCTGTTCTAACGATACAAAACCGATGATTATTACCGGAGCGGCTATCGCTCAAAAGGTTAAATCGTCACTTGATAACTATGACAATGTAGAAATCATAAGCGAACCTGTGGGTAAAAACACCGCACCGGCAATAGCGCTCGGCGCAGCTATTATCCAAAAGAGATATGGAGACGCGGTGATGATTGTCGTCTCCGCAGACCACGCAATTTCACCCAAAGAGGCGTTTACAGATGCGGCAAACGCGGCTGCGGAACTTGCCAAAACAGACGGCAGGCTCGTTGTCTTTGGAATAAAACCATCACGGCCTGAGACAGGGTACGGATATATTGAGACAGGCGCGCCGTTATCATCCTCAAATAACATACCGGCTTTTGAAGTCAAACGGTTTGTCGAAAAACCTGACGCCGCAAATGCCAGGCGTTTTATGGAAGAGGGTACGTTTTTGTGGAACAGCGGAATGTTTGTTTGGAAAGCATCAACAATTCTGAACGAATTTCGCGAACATATACCTGAACTTTACAGTCAAGTGATGGAAGCGGCAGAGAAAAATTTTACAGATGAAGCGGTTGCCGAATTTTATAACGTTTGCATAAAAGAATCCATTGACTTTGGCATAATGGAAAAAGCTAAAAACGTAAGCGCTGTGGCCGGGAGTTTTTTGTGGGATGACCTTGGCTCATGGGAATCACTGAGCCGGGTTCACGGAATTGACAAAAACAATAATACGGTATCCGGCAAACTTGTTTTTGAACAGGAGTGTAATAATTCGCTGATTATTAACAAATCACCATTAACACTGTGCGCAGTGGGATTAGACAACGTTGCGCTTATTGCAGTGGATGATGCGGTACTTGCGATTGACCGTTCCAAGTTACCTGACCTTAAAAAATATCTCTCTCAGATAAAAGACAGTAAACAGTTTCCTGAAAAACTTTTTTAATGAGGGAAATTTGAAAACTTCATCAGTAATGTTTATAGCAGGCGACCCTTCGGGGGATAAGCACGCCGCGCCCATCATAAAAAAGCTGATTGAAAAATGTCCTGATGTTAAAACTTACGGCATTGGCGGGCCTGCTATGGAGCAAACCGGTTTTCAAAGCGTTTTGCCGTTTGAAAAGTTCAACTGCATGGGTTATGCGGAAGTTATAAAACACCTTCCATTTTTACTGAGTGCAAAAAAAACGTTAATAAAAATGATGAGAGCGCAAAGACCGGACGCGCTTGTATGCGTTGACTACTCCGGTTTTAATATGCCGATGATGAAAGCGGCGGCGAAACTAAAAATCCCGGTAATATGGTACATCGCGCCAATGGTATGGGCGTGGAAAGCCAAGCGGGCAAAAACGCTTGGCGATTACGCCTCTCACATAGCCGCAATTTTTCCTTTTGAAATTCCCTATTTTTCACCCTTCAAAGCGCCTGTAACTTTTGTGGGAAATCCGCTTACCGAATCGCTGCCGGCTGTCAACGATGCAGATAAAAAATTTCCGGCAGGTAAAGATTTTCGATTAGCAATTATCCCCGGCAGCAGATATCAGGAGATAAAGAATATGCTCCCTGTGATGCTTGAGGCTGTAGATATTCTAAAAAAAGAGCGCCCCAAATTAAAAGTTACTGTCTCCAAATTCAAAGGAGTCAATCAAGAACTGTTTGAAGATGCTGTACAGAGAGGAATAGAACTTTTTGACGGTACTCTTTCTGAGTTGATGACAAAAAGTGATTTGGCGCTTGTGACCTCAGGCACCGCCTCTCTTGAGACCGCTTTAATGGGAGTGCCTATGGTTATCACCTACCGTACTTCAACTGTCTCTTATAAAATTTACAAGAGTCTGGTAAAGATTCCTTACATAGGACTTCCAAATATCATAGCTCAAAAAGAGATTGTGCCTGAATGTATTCAGAACGACGCAACCGCACAAAATCTGGCCGATAAGCTGAACCGTTTTATCAAAGAACCTGCCTGCTGGGAAAAGTGTGTTACAGACTTGAGTACACTACGTGCTGTGTTAGGTGAGAAAACGCCGTCTGACGAAGTTGCAAATATTATATATTCTTATATTAGATAGAGCTTAGAGCTTAGAACTTAGAACTGAGAGCTTAGAACGGATCTCTTGGTTTTTAACTCTAAGTTCTAAGTTCTAAGCTCTAAGTTCTCAGTTCTATCAACTACTAACCGATACGGATATTCAACTATGAGATGGCGCTTAATTTTTACATCTATTGTGACGACCGCCATCGTCTCTTCCGCTCAATTGCCTGACCCCTACGCCATAGCTGATTTTAATATCACAGATACCACTATTATACTCGAAAGCGGCTTTGCGATAAAGCGTCCCGGCATAGACACGCTTTTAAACCTTGACTACCCGCCCAGGTTTATTAAACCCGGCGAAGTTGTCATGAGAAAAAAGTACGGCCCGGACTACAAATTATACCTTGGAGAGTTTGACACAACTGCGCTCAGCGCGTTTCCAGCGCTTAACATATTCGAGATACCCAAGTGGAGCGGCGCCGGGCAGATTATGTGGTATAGAATATACAGCTCCCCCGCAGAAAAAAGACACCTTGACGAAGAGGTGGTTTTTTTTGACAATGAGAGAATCTACCTTCAGCACCATGAAACAATCTATTATTCGAGAAATGACCAATGGGATACTTTACACGCCATTGACGCCGCCATTTACGGCGCGCTGAGTATCGAAAGCGAACCGCAGGGCGCAGATATTTATATTTACGGCAAGTCAACCGGCTATAAAACTCCGGCAATAATTGATAACCTTATCTCCGGCAAATACGAAGTTGAGCTGTTTTTAGACGATTACAATTTTCAGCGAAAAACCATAAAAGTAAATGCCGGAGCTGCGGCGCCTGCATCGTTTGAACTTATCAGCGATATTGAACCGCTTTTGGTGCTTGGCGAAACCCAGCACGGCGTTCTTATACTCCCCTATCCTCCTCTTGACAGCGCTTACATGATAAACGGCGTCGCCCAAACGTTACTCAAAAACGAGCTCTTGCAGGGTGAGTACCATATATGGTGGCGCGGGGCCGGCCTTTACAAAGACGTAGATACTTTAATTAATATTGAAGCGGGTAAAATGGTTTACTTTAATGTACCGTTTGTAAGACTCGCCGGAGAAGCTTATTTTCAGCTTAACCCCAGAGACGCGCTTGTGTGCATTGAAGGATTCCCATGCAAATGGGGAGAGCTTTCGGTAGAGCTTCCAAGCGGACTTCACACAGCAAGGATAAGCCGCTACGGCCACTTTTCAGAGAGGCGCAGATTCTCCGTCAGTCATAACAAAATATCTCTTGTCAAAGTAAATCTTGAACCCAGCAACGACCGCGACGGCGACGGTTTTACAGATGATGTTGACAAATGTCCCGACGTATACGGCCTTTACGACGGATGTCCGAAACCGACGTTCGGCATCATGATGAACATTAAAGCGCAGGAGATTAACGAGTACATTGAGACCGAACCTGTATCATTTGCCGTCTCTGCAACGGGGCTTATAAGCCGTTCTCCCACAAACAAAACTTTTAATAACTTTTTGGCGTCTTTTTCAGGCGGACGCACAGGCGGGCTTAACAATTATCAGGGGCTTACGTTCGGCAATATCTATCAAATAGCTTTCAGAGGACTTATCGGCCAGATAGAACTTGGGCAATGGTCGTCCGGCGTAAAATTCAGACGTCCCGACACTTTGTCAATAAAAACTAAAAGCGACGAGTATCTCGTATGGTACGACTCGCTTTACAATGTAGACCCTGCGATTTTTATCCCAAGCACCGCTCTGTCGGGCGGCTTTAAATACCGTTACAATAATTACTCCATCTCCTACAGTCTTGGGTATCAGTGGGAAGATATTATTATAGATGAGATTGAGCGGGTGTCTGACGGTGAATTTCTGCGAATCAATTTCAGTAACAACTGGTGGTTTCATGAACTTATGTTTGAGTGGGACCTTTACACCGACACGTTTTTAACGCCGGCGGTATATGCAAAATTTAAATTCCCCTTTGGCCCTACGGAGCGTACAAAGTGGCACTCTTTTAATTTTGGAATTAACCTGCGTCTCAGGCCCTCAAACTGGAAACCTTTATTATAAATAGGAGAGCTTGTTTTCATAATGAACAGCATAAAATATTTTTTGATTGCGGCAGCAGCAGCGGCTGTTATTATTCTCTGCGGCTGCGGCGGCGGCTTTGGGAGCGACAGTCAGGAAGCGCAGATAGTTGGCCCGAAAATTTTTGGGCCTGATTCGCTGAGGAGAAGATGAAAAAAAATATAAAATATCTCTCCAATAAAAAAAATGCCAATGTACCGATAACAATGGTGACGGCTTACGACTTCCCCGCTGCGCAGATTCTTGACGAGGCCGGGATTGACTGCGTTTTGGCGGGCGACAGCGTAGGGACAAACTGTCTTGGGTTAACAAGTGAGCGTGAGGTGACTATAAATGATATGGTACATCACACAAAGGCTGTGAGAAGAGGGGTCAATAACGCTTTTTTAATTGTTGACCTGCCCTTTGGGTGCGCCGATACTTTAGAAATCGCTCTTGAAAGTTCACGGCTGCTCACAGAAGCCGGAGCGGATTGCGTTAAGATTGAGGGATGGGGTGAGAAGGCTGATATTATAAAAGGTGTCGTTGACAATGGATACAAGGTCTGCGCCCACATCGGTTATAATCCGCAAATCCACGACAAGCCTGCTATGTTTGGCAAGGAGAGCGGTCAGGCAAAAGAGCTGCTTGACGGCGCTTTGCTTTTAGAAGAATCTGGAGCTTGTCTCATAGTGCTTGAAATGGTGCCTGCAGAGCTTGCTGAAAAAATAAGCGGAGAGCTTAAAATACCAACCATAGGAATAGGCAGCGGCAACAAATGCGACGGTCAGGTTTTAGTAATCAATGACCTGCTTGGATTATCCCCAAAATTATTCAAACACGTGCGCAGATTCGCAAATCTGCGCGAGACCTTGCTTGGGGCTTTTAGAGAGTATGCGGGCGCGGTGGAGAAGAGGGAGTTTCCTGCTTCTCCCTAACCCCAAAAATAAAGATTCTCCATTATCTTCTTTATAATCTGCGGGGAAAGCGGTTTTTGGAATAAAAAATCTACCTGCGCAGCTTTTGCTTTCTTATCGAGCGCCTCGCATTGGGTGGAACCTGTCCAGAGTATTACTTTTATGTTAGGCTGGGTTGATTTTATGTAGGCGCATATCTCAATTCCCGCGTCCTGCACGTTTTTGCAGAAATCAAGGTCTGTGAGTACTAATTGATAACTGTTATGGTCTAAACAGTATTTTGCGCTCTCCAAGGAGTCGCATGTGTCTGCGATAATGTTTGGAGATTTGAAGATGCGCTTAAGCGCAAAGAGCACGGAGTGGTCGTCATCAATAACAAGTATGCGGCCAACTGAATTTACGGCCCGTTCCCGTTCGCACACAGACAGGGGTAATTGTTTTTCTACAGAAGCAAGCATCGTAAACCTCCTTTCTCACAGGTACAATAAAAATGCCCAGGTGAAAATGGCCTTTTTGAACGCTTAAGTTGCAAAATAACAAAATAGCAATCTTTGTGCCAGCACTTTAAATTATTTGTTCTATACTGTGTCAAATTGTCAAACGGTATTTTTTACATTAAAGACTCATTTGCCTAATACGTTGATTTCCATGACGTTACAACTTATGCACGCTGATTTGTGCGCCCAAACATGCAAACCATATTCTACATCATGTAAAGACCTTTCCCTTTTGTAACCGATAATTATTAAATTTTTCATTTTCGCAACTCTATTCTCATTTTTAATGAAAACTCTCAATTCACGACACTCACGGCATAATCGTTGCACTAACCTGTAAACATGGGACAGGGCTGGATGTTGACCGTAAGGAACCCGGAGCTTAAAGATGAATCGGCATATAAGAGGATGTTTGTATAAAGCGGCGCTGCTATGTTTAGCGATGATTTTTCACAGCTGTTCGCCAACGCTTTTGGGTACAGGCAAAGGTAATGGAGAGGCGGCGGTTTTGGAGAGTAGTTACGATTACAGTAATGCGGTAAGCTGCTTTACACCTGGTGATGGTTTACGTATAACTATCTACCCGGACAGCGCGCACTTTCTAAACGGCATATATCCTATAGACCTTGGCGGATATGTGTATTTGCCTCTTGTAGGAAGATTTTTAGTAACTGCCATGACCACGGCTCAGTTCAGCGATTTTTTGCAAAACACTTTTGCGCAGTATCTCCGCTTCCCGGAAGTACAGGTCACTCCACTGATAAGGGTGAGCATGCTCGGCGGATTTAAGGAAGCAGGTCTCTATTATATTGAACCTGACCGCTCGTTTTGGGAGCTTGTGTACATGGCAGGCGGCCCCTCTCATGAAGAGGGATTGCGCAAGATGAAATGGGAGCGGGATAAAATGGTTATAGCGTCAAATCTTATCCCTCATTACCAGTCGGGTCACTCTCTTGCCGCTCTTGGGATAAAATCAGGAGACCGCATCTCTACCCCCCAGGACCCTACGCGAACTTTCTGGTCGGGGTTTTTGCGGGATACTTTGATACGGGACGTACTTCCGGTAGCGACATTTTTTCTCTCTGTTTATGTCATAATGAGGCAATAGGAGATATTGAGGGATGTTATGAGCACTACAAAAGAAAACAGCGGCGGCATCGCGCGCTTTGAACACTATATAAGGCTTATTTTCAGAAGAGCGTGGTTTATCTTTCCGATTTGTATACTGTTTATGGTTGGATGGATTTTTACACTCTCACGCGCCGGTCTTTTAAAACCGCATCTTGAAGCAACGGCGCTTTTGCGTTTTGACGACCCTGCAAATCTCAGCGCTGTTGACGAAAGGGTAGGAGATGACCCTGAGAGCAGGCTTGTGATGGTTAAAAGCCGTTCGCTTTTAGAGGATGTGGCAGCAAAACTTTCGCTGCAGCTGCAAACAGGAAAAATTGCGCGCGCAGCGATTTTTGATTCTATCACTGTACAAAGTGAAGCGATGTTTGGAAATTATGAAGTAAGATTTATTAAAGACGAATATCTTGTCTTCTTCACTAATAAGAGCGCAGGAGTTAAGAATAGAGAGATTTTACGAGGCAATATTAAAGAGCTTAACAGATTAGAACTCCCAGGTATAAATGTCCGCATGAGTGAAGAGTACCGCAAATCTCCCTTCGCGTTTAAATTCTCGGTATGCCGCAGCCGCGACGCTGTAGATAATATTTTAAGCGCGCTCTCTATAAGGTTAAGCGAACCCGGCGGAACAATAATGACTATTACGCTCTCCGGCAAAGACTATGCGCTCATAACCCAGACCGTTAACGCAATCGCGGAAGATTTTGTTGAAGCGTCTTCAAGTACAAAGGGCAACCGCAAAAAAGAGATACTTGCCATACTGGAAAAACAGTTAAAAGCGGCGGAAAAATCTCTTAGAGAATCAGAGGCCGCGCTTAAAAACTTTCGGGACGAAAATCCCACTATAGGACTGCCCGACGCTATTTTGCCGCCAAACATGTTAAACGACCTTCGGGAAAGCGAAGCTGACCTAAGGTCTCATCTTTTACAGGCGCAAACTCTTATGGAACGCTATAAAAGCGCCTCAGATAACAGCTTGCTTCCAATTATCAACGAAATGATTGCATTCTTAATGCGTCATAACGCAGCCACAGCTTCCGCTTTGCACTCGGAGTTCAACCGCCTCTCCTCACAACAGCGTATGTACGACAGCTCCTACTCCCAGGCTCACCCTTTAGCTGCCGAGAACAAAAAAAAGATTCGCGAACTTGGAACAAAGACTGCCGAAGCGCTCTCCACGCAAAGCGATGGTATAAGCAGGCGCATACGGGAAAATGAGGGCAGGATAAACAGTCTGCACCGCGACCTTGCGAATCTGCCGCAAAAAGAGATACGCTACTCCAAGCTCAAGCGCGACTATGAGGTAAACTCCGAAGTATACGCCTCAGTGCTGAGCCGCTACAATGAGGCGCTTGTTGCGAATTCAGTATCGGCAGGCGACGTATATCTTGTTGACAAAGCGATAGAGCCTGAAAGCGGCAAAGATATCAGAAGTTTGCTTCTGACTTTTGGAGCAGGCTTTTTATTCAGCCTCTGCGCCGGATTCGGGCCAATCATTCTGTTTGACTGCTTCGACCGCAGGGCGCGCACTGTAAAGGAGCTTTCCGCGCTCACAAATTTCCTTCTCCTTGAGTCAATACCAATAAAGGGGAGATGGAAGGAGCGCGCCGGGTCAATAAGCGGCGAAAAGGATGGAGACGGCGTGAAACTTGTTTCCGCAGACTACTCTCATAACTTTGTTGACGAGACTTACAGGTCGCTGCGCGCTAAAATACTTTTAAGTCTTTTTGAGGAGAAAAGAAAACGCATTATTGTAACCAGTTTAAATATGGGAGAGGGGAAGTCGTTTACCACCTCTAACATGGCTATAACCATGGCTCAGCAAAATTTGAGTACGGTACTTATAGACGCAGATATGAGACGCGGAGTGCAGCACACTACTTTTGGAACAATAAGACGGCCAGGGCTCTCAAATCTGCTCTCTGAGCATTCTCAAAGCGTTACACCGCAGGCTCTTGAAAAAGCCCTGCGGACTACTCATATAAATAATCTTTCCCTTTTACCATGCGGCACCGCCGCGCTGAACTCCGCTGAACTCATAAACTCAAGCCGCTTCAGAGAGCTTCTGGAGATGCTTTCAGACCGTTTTCAAATCGTAATTATGGATACTCCGCCGCTTGCCGTAACAACAGACGCGGCGGTTGTTATGGACTGCTTTCACCGCTATATCGTAGTAGTAAGGGCTAACTTTACAAATATAACTCATCTTAACAAAAAGATAGCGGAGTTTCCCGGATTAAAAAAGAAGGTTCTGGGATTAGTGTTTAACGGCGCCCCTTACCGGCGTCCTGAATATTATCAATATAATTCGTACAAATATTAAGCCGGGGCGAAGCTGCAGGTATGGGCGCAATTACTGGAATATTCAACTGCGATACAAACTTTGAAGCAAGCAGTAAGCTTTTAGAAGCTATGAGCGGTATGCTTAAGCACCGGGCGGAATACAGGTCTTACTCATATTGTAATGACAATATTGCGCTTAGTCAACGGTCACCGTATGATGAAAAACGTTCTGCCGATACTTCTGACGATGTACAGGCAGTGCTTGACGGAGAGATTTTTAACCGTAAAGAGATCGCTAAGGGATTATGCGATGTGCGCTTTGGTACAGAGAGCGCAAACTGCGATGCGGCTCTTATAGCCGCGCTTTATAAAAAGTACGGTATGGATTTTGTCAACAAATGCAACGGTCAGTTCGCTTTCGCTATTTTCGATAAAAACAGGCAGCAGTTAATACTTGTCAGAGACAGGGTTGGAGCGGCGCCGCTTTACTACACGGTGTTAAATGACGGCGCGCTTCTTTTCGGCTCCGAGATAAAATCTCTCTTTTGTTCTCCTGCGGTAAAAAGAGAAATCGACATAATCGGGCTTGAACAGATATTTACTCTTTGGGTAACGGTTCCGCCGCGTACTGCTTTCAGTAAAATAATGGAACTTCCGCCGGGATGTACGGCAATTATTGACCGCAGCGGTATAAAAGTAAAAAGATACTGGAAGCACGCCTTTCCCGGCAAAGGGGATTATGAAGAGAGACCATTAACATACTATACACAGCGGATAAGAGAACTCCTCTGCGACGCAGTCAGCTTGCGAATTAATACGCAGACAAACTGCGGCTCTTACCTCAGCGGCGGACTTGACTCCGCCATAATAAGCGCCCTTGCGTCACGCTGTTCCCCTCCGCCTCTTAAAACTTTCTCTGTAACATTCACAGATACCGTGTTTGACGAACGTGAGTTTCAGAGAACCGTCTCGCAGGCTCTTAAGAGCGAACACCGCAGCGTTAATGTGCATACGTCTGATATAAGCGCCATGTTAGCGCAAACGCTTTGGCATGCGGAGAGTCCGGTTGTGCGCACCGCGCTTGCTCCTCTTTTTGCACTAAGTAAATTTGTAAACAGCAGCGGAACAAAAACTGTTCTCAGCGGCGAAGGGGCGGACGAGCTTTTTGGCGGGTACGACATCTTCAAGGAAAATGCTGTGAGGCGGTTTTGGGCGCGCTTTCCAAATTCAAAAATCCGGCCTTCGCTAATGCGGCGCACCTATCCCTTTATTGAGGGCGGCCAAAAAACAGGCGCTTTCTGGCAGGCGTTTTTTAAACAGGGACTCACAAATACAAATGACCCTTTCTATTCGCACCGTTTGCGCTGGAACAACACTTCGCGGCTCAAAAAATTCTGCTCTCCTGAGCTTCTTGAAAATTTCGACGAAGAAAAACACGTGTACAGCGAGCTTGAAGCGTATCTCGATTCAGACATGAAACGCTGGGAACCGCTCTCTCAGGCTCAATATCTCGAAATGGTTCTTTTCACGTCAAACTGTCTTCTCACTACTCAGGGAGACCGTATGCTTGCGGCGAATTCGGTATGCGGGCGTTTTCCATTTCTTGACCACAGGGTAATCGAGTTTGCCCACACCATACCGCCCCGCTTTAAGCTTAATTTACTAAATGAAAAATATCTTCTTAAAGCCGCGTTTAAAGAGATAATTCCGCAAAGTATATTACACAGGGTAAAACAGCCTTACCGCTCCCCTGTATCAGATTGCTTTAAGTCTAACGAAAATACTCTCTCTTCATTTATGCTCTCCAATGAAAATCTGAAAAAATCACGGTTTTTTAATGCGGAAGGAATAGGTAATCTGGTAAAAAAAGTTGAAAGCGGCGGCCATATCACCGAGGTAGAACAGATGGCTCTATCAGCCGCTGCGTCAACTGAACTTATAGAGCATCTTTTTGTAAAGGGGGGCGTATAAATGACCTCTGCGCTCTTTATCCTGTCTCTGATTTGTATAACGTCAATTATTTATGTTTTTACTCATCTGCGGCAAAAAAAAACGGCCAAACGCAGAGCTGTACCTTATGTAAAAAGTACAAAACGCAAAAAAAACAGAGGCGCTCAGGAACCGCTTCATTTATACGCGGCATTCTGTAACCATCTATCGCCGTTCCGCGGCAACGTAAGCCAGGAGATTGCAGAGCACCGCATTGTTACCTGGCAGCGTGAGTACACGCACTTTGCCTCCAAGCACAAAGACTCTTTGGGAAATCATCCTGTACACACTTTTTTTTATGACGAGGCAGACTATAACCCCCGTTTTATAGACGTCCTTTACAGAATGTGCAAAAGCGGCATTGCCGACGTAGAGATTCTTTTGCGCCATAACCAAAATATTCCGCATAATTTTAAACGCAAAGTAGAAGGATTCAGAGACGTACTCTTTCACCATCACGGACTATTGCGGCAAAACGGAGAAGCTATCTCTTTTGCGTTTGTTCACGACTATTGCGGCTCTCACCAGCAAAGTGATTTCTGCGGCGCAAGCGAAAAACCGCTCATACTGAAAGAGTGCGGCTGCTATGCGGATTTTACCTTAACTTACAGGAAAAAACGCGCAACCATAAAAAACAGTGCGGATGACCTTTTGCTTATTGAAGGGCCTTTGGGAGTAAGCTGGAAAACGCTGCTGCCGCGCGCGGAAAACGGCGAAATAAGCGCCCGCAGCCGCTTTACACCCCGGCGGGCGCGAATGTGGCTTAATACGGTACCGCAAATAAACGGAGATACAAAAAATATCTTTTTGAAACTTCACACTTACGGCGCGGTAGACTCTACGGTGCGTTATCTGTTCGGGGAATCAGGAATACATGAGCTTTACGGATATTTGGAAAAAGCCGCGGACAGCGGCAGCGGCCTTATACTTCACTATGTATCCGCTTACGAGATGTACCGTAAAATAGAGGCGGTTTGTCAAAACAATCCTGTTTTTCAGGAATGATAAAAAACAATAATTTCGTTCCGCAGGGCGTTGCCCTGCTCTATATGATTTTAGGGCTTCGCCCTGTACGGAGTGGGATTTTGCGAATTGGGTCTAACGGGCTGAAGGCCCATACTCATTAACATAGGGCAGCGCCCTATGCTCTATGCCCTGTACTCTTATGCTCATACGGTTCCGCCCCTGAAATCAACCATTCCTGCCCTGCATAAGGAGAAATCGTATCTTACAGGGTCATTCGGGTCAAACTCTTTGAGCGCGTCTGTAATCTCTTGAGCCATTTTCCAATCGGCGGTATTTCTTTTTGTAAAGCCTAAATTCTGCGCTATTCTTGCTACGTGAGTATCAACCGGCATTAGTAAATTCGCGGTTGAAATATCTTTCCATACCCCAAGGTCTATGCCGTCGTCTTTACGTATCATCCAGCGCAGGTACATTACTAATCTTTTGCAGGCGCTGCCTCTGTCTGGAGACGGTATAAGATAATCGAATGACTGACGGCTGCCGCAGAAGGCGCGGCCTTTGTCTTTCATAATGTCAGTGAACGAAGTCAGCGCGTCTTTCAACAGGTTTTTATTTTTATCCATACATTTACAAAAACATTTTTCCAATGAACCGTATTCCTGGATAATAACCTTCATTGATTCAAGCAGCGCGGCGATATCCTGACCATCATTAAAGCGGTGTTTAAAACCGGTAAACAATTTGAGCTTTTCCTGATAATCCGTATTCATGATAAACTCAACCGGAGAGCTTTTCATAAGCGAAAGCAATGTCTCTATATTTCGTACAATGATCTCAACGCGCCCATAAGCCAAACTTGAGGATAGAAACCCTGCAACCTCACGGCTTTCATTATCCTCAAAACGGCGTACACAAATTAACGGGTCAAGACCTAAAAATTTCGGGTGGTGATATTTTTTATATATTTCTTCGAGAGTTTGTTTTAACTTTTTGTTCACTAAATTACAAATCTCCCCTTACGGTAAATCACCATTTCAGTTCCATCATGTAAAACAGCCGTAACCGTTCTGTCTGACGTTGCGATTATGTCGGTGTGTTCCATGGAATGATTAAAACCGAGTTTTGTGAACTGCGCTTTTGTCATTTTTGAGGCGTCGCCGTTAAAGGTGTCGTGATAGCTGTTGCCTACTGCCAAGTGTGTGTTGCCGTATTTGCCGCCGAAATTTTCATCATAGAGAGAGTCCGCCATAAATTTGGAGATATGCGAAAAGCGGTTATCGGTAAGAGAGAACTCCCCTATTTTATCGGCGTTTTTCTGATTAATCAGTTCTGTTAAAAATTTCCCGTTTTTGCTCGCGCTGTGATTCACTATGCGTCCGGCTTTGAATTCAAGTTTGATATCTTTTATAACATTGCCGTATCTGTAAAGCGGCAAATCAAAATAGACGGTACCGTTAGTTCCGCGCCAGTCGGGTGAAGTGAATATTTCAAAAGAGGGGATATTGCGTCCGCTTCCGCCAAGCCATTTGCGTTTTTCGCCCAGAGTTATCCATAAATCCGTCCCCTGCGCCTCAACGTGGAGTTTATTTATGGGAAGCTTGTTGAGTTTGTCAATAAGCCGCTGCATCTCCGCGAATACGCTTTTCCATTTTTTTACCGGATTACTCTCGTCAAGAAAACACGCTTTTCTTATCTGCTTCCAGTACTCCTCAAGAGAGAGCCCCGCCTCTTGCGCCATTTTTTCCGTACCGTAAAGACAGAGCGTCCAGGTAAATTTACCCTTGTCTTCCTTTTGGTCAAGCCACTCTCTGAATTTACGTGTCGCGCGGTTAGAGAGAAGAACTTTCGCCGGATCAGCGTTTTTGAGATACATCGGGTCTTCATCAGCAAGAATTCTTACCCAGTGGTCAATAGTATCGGCAAGCCCCCTGTAGAACTTCTGCGGAAAAAAGCTAAGCTGCTCGTTTGTAGCGTTCTTTACTTGCAGGAGCTTAAAATCATCATCAATAATGTTAATCATCGGATAGCCGCCGCCGCTAAGCACGCTCTTATACACCTCTTTGGCAAGAGCTAACCCTGGAAGCGAAGTTGCAATATATACAACGTCATTTTTTTTGATACCCTTGCCGCTGTTAAGCGCAAACTTTATCATAACGTCGGCGTATTTTTTCAAAATTTGTGAAGATGGCGTATACATCTGTCTTTATCCTTTTTTATAATGACTGTTGATTTATACCTAAATCCCGCTCACACCCCGGCAGGGGTGTAATATTTGTAACCCCTGGTTTTAACCCGGGGAGATCCAACCAAATAAAAATAAATAATGACAGGCCGTCCGCCGAACTATTAATGGGAAGTGGAAAGGAGTGAGACAGGTATCCCTTCCGGGTAGTTGATTATATATGGATGGGAGGTTCATTATGATGCACCACCAGCGTGTCGAGCCATACATAACGCTTGACGACAGGCCAGAACGGGAAACTATCATAGAAAAAGACGAAGTAATAAGTCTGATAAT
>Ga0123356_10003171_pt1 | contig 17292 bp, 14 predicted proteins | sample TergutEmb28metaG_2_FD_92546 | JGI IMG/M metagenome (GOLD analysis project Ga0123356, IMG submission 92546) | Embiratermes neotenicus P3 segment gut microbial communities from Petit-Saut dam, French Guiana - Emb289 P3 | ecosystem: Host-associated > Arthropoda: Insects > Digestive system > Gut ...
GTAATGTGCCATTAACTTTATCCTAAAAAATTTTAATTTAAGTACGACCAACATTTAATTAAGATCTAATGCTTGACCTTTGTTAGAAACTCCGCCTTTAGCGTCAAAAATTATCTTTCCACCAGCCTTGAGATTTATATCCTTTTTAGCATCAACGGAAACAGAATTACTACCGCTGTCTATGACAACTTTGTTATCCTTATTTTCCAAGATAATTTTTTCCCCCTTGCCGTCAACGGCAACCTTGCTGTCTATACTCTCTAAGGTGATTCTTTTATCTTTCCCGTTGAGAACTACCGTGCTGTCCGCACTGTCAAGGGTGATCATATCATCTTTACCATTAAAGACGGCTTTGTTCTTCGCTCCGGCGTTCTGAACGGTGATGACATTTCCGGGATCGTTCATCTCTATCACATTACCGCTTGCGGTTTTCAAAGTTATCGCATCATCTTTGTCGTTAATGTTAATTATATGCTCTTTCACCGTTTTTATTGATATACTGCCCTCATCGTCTTTGTAAATGATTCCGATGATATGCCCACCGGCGTTGATCTCGGCGTATTTTTTCACATCGTTAAAAAGCATCTCGCAATTCTCTGACTTTACCCTTACAAACTCATCTCCATCATGCAATTCTAAATATCGAACACCCGGCGTTGTCAACTTAATATTTTTTTTGCCGTCAGTATCATCCATTACAAGCTCACTGCCGCCCCAGCTGCGCATAACATTCTCAACGCTATTGTTACTGCGGGCGACAGACGGGGCCGCGGCATTAGGCACAAAACCCAAGCCTATCGGCCTGTTGGGATCTCCATCCACAAACGCAAGCACCATCTCCGCGCCGCGCTTGGACGGAAAGTGAATGCCATAAGGCTTATCGCCGGACATACCACCCGATGGCTGTGCAAGCCGGACATGCTTTGACTTACCGTAGTCATTATTATTTTGGTCATTTTTATCCTTGCCGTCCTTTATCACAAACGGCATATTGACATTATAGTTGCCATACTCATTGAGCGTAGGAAGCCTGTCGCCAGTAGCCCCAATAGGCGCGGTGGTTACACCGTCTATACGCGGAACGGGCGTACGCAGCGGGGGAGCGTAAATTTGGGGTTCTGCGCAGACGCATAAAAACTCGTTGCGGTATGTATACGCGCCGCTCTCCCAACCGCCTGTGTGTTTCACAGAAACAAGCAGATACTGACCGTCTAACGATTTGTTGTTATCGTGCTTGATGGGTGTACGCAAACCAGCGCGAAACGCCGCGCAGTTGCCTTTCCCTTGTGTGTGTGAGTTTTCGACCCACAGCCTGCGGGCATGGAGAGAAGCACGGTATTCGGCTTCGCTTGAATTTTTAAGCGTTCCGCCGTATTCATATACACGACCCAAATGACCGCCTCTTACATCGCTGATACCATCAGGAGGAGCTTCTGGAACAAGGTGGTTGTATGCGCGGACGCGGACACTCTTGGGCATAAGCGCGGAGCTTGCGGAGATATAATTTACAGATTCCACTATTTTGCCGGACTTCGATATTTCAGCTAAACCTTGCCCTTTCATGAACGGTATAGAGCGACCTAAAGTGGGATATTTGGAAAAATCGTCGGTGACTATTGCGCACTCGTTAAGAGCGCCGCTTGGCTGTTTTACCTGATGAAAATAATACCAAATGCCGCTCTCTTCCATAAGCCGCGACATGAAAGCAAGATCGCTCTCCTGATACTGTACGCAAAACTCCCGCATAGGATATTTAATGTTGTCAGGATTGAGATCAAATCGGAAATACTCACTTAATCCAGCATCATCAACGACACGTTTAATGATGTCAGGAATCGTAAGATTTTGAAAAACACGATTAGAGAAGTTCATCGAAAGACGGTACATTCTCGGCGCAAGTCGTACTGCGTAAAGCGCGTCATCGGAATCGCAGACGCGCAGTTCGACGGCTATGCCGCAATACGGAATCATCTCTCCGTTATGCTCAATGTCAAGGCGGCAAGCCTTATCTAAAATACTGGTATCAGGCGGGGCGGATTTTGAGTTGGCCGACATACGAAACTCAATGTCAAACCAATACGGACTGCTGATAGCGTCAACGCCGAAGAATCCGGTAACTTCAAAGTTTTTTGATTCAACATTCCCAATGGACAACAAATATTTAGCCGTACTGGCGGACATAAATCCTCCTTACAAACCTGAAAAACCGCAGTTAAACTGACTTTATAATATAGTGTATAGTATGAATCAAAAAATAACTTTTTATGACGAAAGATGATACTCATGTTTTTTTGTAATTATTTTGAGTCTGTATTATTGCATATTTTGTATTTTAAGGGACGGTTATAATTTATGGAATTGGGCAGGGTAGAAGGCAGATGGATTTCTATATTGAACGGTTAGACAAAAAGGGCGAGCCTCCCATTCTGCTCGCGGCAGGAACAGTGAGCTTGGGCCGTCATTCACGTAACACCATAGCGCTGTCGGCAGAAGATAAATGCGTGTCGGGATACCATGCGCTTATTTATGTATCACCCGGCAAATTGCTCCTGCAAGATATGCAGAGTACCAACGGCACTTACGTCAACGGCAGTAAAATACAGGAAGAGCGCACTATTAAAGAGGGCGATGAGATCGGGCTGGGAATGACCGGGCCAAGGTTTCGGGTAATTCGCGGCGCAAATGTTGATACTGCGCCAAAACGGCAAGATATAAATGTTTCGCAGATTCCTGTCAAGCCCATCACACAAACGACTACCATCAAAAAATCTGCCAACGATAACCCATCCGTCACTCAAACTATCGCTGTGAAAAAGTCAGCTGTTCCCAAACACATTATCAGTATTGGTATCGCCGCCGCCGTACTTACCGCGCTGATATTTGTAATATCGTTTACATCAGGTAATACCGGAAAAACAAAACCGTCGTCCTCTGCCTCCCCAAGATTCAATTTCACACCCGCAGAACATTCATCCAATAATATTGATGACGATCTTGACGACATTGGCAGAGGCGGCGCGTCGGCTGGCCGTTCGGTTACAGAGGAGAGAATTGACGCGATACTCCGGCGTTTTGGCGAACGTGATTATCAAATACCGCCTGAGATGGTTGCGCGTGTTGAGTTTTACATTGCCAGAGAAATCGGCCCAAGAAGGCGTACCGTCGCCATGTTTATGGAGCGAAGAAAACAGTACTTCCCAATGATACAACGCGTCTTTGCAGAGAAAAATATCCCGCTTGATCTTGCTTATGTCTCCATTGTAGAAAGCGGTCTTGACCCCCAAGCGTTAAGCCATGCCGGAGCAAAAGGTATATGGCAGTTCATGCCGAAAACAGCCCGTGCCTACGGTTTAGAAGTCTCCTCTCACAGAGACGACCGCACCGATCCCGAAAAATCTACATACGCCGCCGCCGCGTATTTCAGGCATTTAATAGCCATCTTCGGCTCAAGAAGTTCCGTAATGCTCTGCATGGCCGCCTACAACGCGGGCGAAACGCGCATCATAAACGCCCTCAAACGTATAGAAGATCCAATGAACAACCGCGACTTTTGGTATCTGTACAGGAGAAAGTGGCTGGCGGAAGAAACCAACGAATATATACCGCAGATATTGGCGCTCATCATTATTTCGGAACACATGGAAGAATATGGGTTTGAATAATTTGTTACGTCTTTTTTAACAAAAAACGGTTTTAATTAACTCCATATATACATCTTAAATTATATTAAATTAAATGGACTTTAAACTGCGGAGACCATTGTGTCCGATTTCTATTCCAAAATAACTGCTCCCATCACCGGCGATGACCCGTTTGGTGCCGATATGAATTATGATATTGATTATGAGAATCTCAAGAGCGAAATCGGGAAACTCGGCGATATTGATACCGATGTCGTGGAATCGCTATCGTTCAAAATTTTGACAGAAAAGTCCAAAGATACCCGTGCGCTTGCATTTCTTGCGTATGCAATGCTTAGACAAAATGACTTTGGACGCTTGGCCGATGTCTTTTGCGCATTGGCAAATTATTGTGAGAATTCATTTGATCAGATTTATCCGCGCCGACAGGGCGCAAAAGTTGCCGCACTTCGTTGGTTTTGTGAATCGCGCTTTAGCGGACAGTGTGAAAAGGTAACAACAACGGCGGCTGATGCAGAAAATGCTGCGCGTCTTGTAGATGGAATTTTAAAATTGAGGCAGACATTAGACCAAAAACTTTCCGATTCAGCGCCGCCTCTGTCCTTACTGTCCAAGCGGGCGGCTGAATGGAAAAAAACCGCGGAGAACGCGGCGAAACCAGTCGTTTCTCCTGTCGAATCGGACGTTTCCGCAAATGTTAGCGACGACGGCGGCGATAGTGATCAACAGGAGTCCTTTGGTGATGACGTGTATGATGAGATACTTCAATATGTAAGAAAAATCGAAACCCTTATTACAAACTTAAAACAAGGAACGGTGGGTTAAGTATGGCCGGAAGTTTTCAAAACGAGATCCCCGCGGCGCGGATCAACTTGAAATTAGACGTCGGCACAGGCGATGCGAACAAAAGTGTCGAACTGCCGCTAAAGCTCTTGGTTATGGGTGATTTTACACAGCGTGAAAAGAAAGGGCGGCTCACTGACAGAGAGAAAATCTCTATTGACAAAAACAACTTTCAGCAAGTCATGACAGATTTCGGCCTCAATCTTTCTTTTACGGTAGAGAACAAATTAAAAGGCGAGGGCGAAATGCAGGTTGATATTCCGGTAACGGAGATGTCTTCCTTTAAGCCGGAAAATGTTGCGTCCGCCGTACCATCATTGAGCCGGCTTCTTGCGGCAAGAAATCTCTTGAAAGATTTGAAATCGAATCTGTTAGACAACAGAGAGTTTCGCCGCCGTCTTGAGGAGCTTATTAAAAACCCTGAATCTGCGCAAAAATTGCAGAAAGAACTATATAGAATTGTCCCGGAATTGGAGGATAAATCATGTCAGTAAAAGTTGCAGTTGCGGAAAATCAAACCGCTGACAAAGAAGCAGGCTCCGGCCTTAAGTACATTTATGAAACCATGAATATCACCCCGCCTGAAACTTCGGTGGCAATCTCCAATTACCGTAACCCGCAAGCGCTCGCGGAGAGTGCGGCCAATGAGCGGATTGGTGCGGCGCTCGCGTTTTTCGTGGACAGTGTGATAGAGTCATCAGTTACGATCGACAAGATTGACAAAGTCGTTCTAGACGCTCAGATAGCGGAAATAGACCGCCGTATTTCGTTGCAGCTTGACGAAATTTTGCACGCGCCGGAGTTCCAAAAATTGGAGTCCGCGTGGCGCAGTCTTGATTTTCTTGTACAACGCACCGATTTTCGCAAGAACGTAAAAATTAACATAATAGACACCTCTAAGACAGAACTCACGGAAGATTTTGAGGATGTTCCCGAAACTATACAGTCGGGGCTTTACAGGCACGTGTATACCGATGAGTACGATACTCCCGGAGGCGAACCCTACGCGGCGATGATCAGCAATTTTGAATTTAATTCAACTCCTCCCGATATTGCGCTTTTACAGGAAATATCCAAAGTTGCCGCGTCTTGCCATTGTCCGTTTGTCGGTTCGGCTACGCCTCAATTCTTTGGTAAAGAAAATGCGACCGATGTGACAAAAATTCAGGATCTGCATAACTACATGGAGCGTTCGGAGTTTTTACGCTGGAATTCGTTTCGACAGAGCGACGACAGCCGCTATATTGGTCTCACGCTGCCGCGTTTTTCACTTAGGCTGCCTTATGGGCCGGATACCGCGCCCGTCAAGGAGTTTGTATACCGGGAGAATGTGGCTGGGGCAGACAGCAGTAAGTATCTGTGGGGCAACGCGTCTTTCGCGTTTGCGGCTAACATGGTGCGTTCCTTTATAGACAATGGTTGGTGCGTTCAGATTCGCGGGCCGGAAGCCGGAGGAAAAGTGGAGAATCTGCCGGTACACGTTTTTGACGCGGGCAGGGGAACAGAGGTGAAAATACCAACCGAAATTTTGATACCCGAAACACGCGAATTCGAATTCGCGCAGGAGGGTTTTATCCCGCTGTCATTCTATAAAAACAGAGATTATGCCTGTTTCTTCTCGGCGAATTCTACACAAAAACCGCAGGAGTATGATAATCCGGCCATTACCGCCAATATGAGGATAAACTCAAGGCTGCCGTACATATTCCTCATATCGCGCATAGCGCACTATCTGAAAGTAATCCAGCGCGAGAACATAGGCTCAACCAAAAGCCGCGTTGTTCTTGAAGAAGAACTCAACCGTTGGATAAAGAGACTTGTTACCGAAATGAATGATCCAAGTCCCGATCTTATAGCAACTCATCCTCTCAAAGACGCGGTGGTAACCGTAGGCGAAATTGAGGACAATCCGGGGTTTTTCAAGGTCGATTTGGCGGTAACTCCGCATTTTCAGATAGAAGGGATAGATATAAATCTGTCTCTCGTATCAAAATTGCCAAAAGGAAAACAGTGATTTTATTAGTGTGAAGTGTGGAGTGTTGAGAGTGAAGTTGTTTTGATTTTGATGTTAACTCCACTCTCCGCTCTCAACACTTCACACTTGTTTCAATTGCAAATACACTTAAAAGAAAGGAATAGCAAGATGCCAACACCGGCTTATATGTGGATGAAAGATCCTTCCGGAAAACAAATCAAAGGTTCAGTTGACGTTAAGGGAAGAGAAGGAAGCGTGGAGATACTTGAGTTCGAGCATGAAGTACGTACGCCCACCGACCCCGATACCGGCAAACTCACCGGTACCCGCAAGCATGAGTCGGTACGTTTCCAAAAAGCGTTTGACGCTTCGTCCTCCTATCTCTACGACGCGGTCTGCAAAGGCAAGAGTTTTAAGGAAGTGGTAATAAAGTGGTACCGGATCAACTCCAAAGGTAATGAGGAGGAGTATTTCAACCACAAACTTGAAGACGTAAGAATTTGCTCTGTACGTCCAATTATGCACAATGTTAAAGACCCCACCAAAGAGAAGTACGCGCACATGGAAGAGGTGGAATTGCGGTACGCAAAAATAACGTGGGCGTATGCGGATGGGAACTTGCAAGCGTCAGACGCGTGGGAAGAGAAATAATAGCGCCTTAGGGGAGGTCTCAAAAAAAGTTTTTCCATATATTGTGATTTGTTTTGAGACCTCTCTTTTATCTTGATACTTATATTCAGGCGGGTTCCTTATCATCTTTTTTTATCCACAATTTATATTGCAGTTGTTTGGGAGCCTGTTAAAAAGGTAAGTGATTTTTGAAGGAGTGGCTATGTCCGCCAATGCGGCTAAATATATGTTGTCCATCGGGGACATTGATTCTGCGAATTTCGAAGTTACCGGATTTACAGGCGAAGACGCTGTCAGCAGTCTGTACCGGTTTAACATTGAGTTTCGTATGTCCGCGAATTCAAAGGCAGCTCCTCCAAATGACAGCATCTTAGACAAGATTTGCCAATTCGATATTGTGTGCAACGGGGAAACAATCCCGTATTGCGGCATAGTTACCGAGTTTAGCATTTGCGATTCCGATGACGCCCGTTACACAATTCGCCTTGCGCCAAGGATGTACCGCCTGTCGCTGAACTCCACCTATCGCGTTTTTCAAGGTCAAACGATTCCGGCTGTTATTGAACATATCATCGAAGAAGCGGGATTGAAAGAGTATTTCCGATTTGAACTCAAACCCGGTCTTGGCCTTGGCCTTAACCAAGATAAGTACCCTGTGCGGGAATTTTGCGTACAGTATAACGAGACCAACCTTGCTTTTATCTCTCGGCTTATGGAAGAAAATGGTATATGGTATTACTTTAAACAGGATAAACAGCCTTTGGGCGCTTTTAAAGAGTGTGCTGTTGTTACCGACGATTTTTCCAAATTCCCTCTGTTAAACCGATCTGTACCGTTTATGAGAGGAAGCGGTTTTTCGGAAGTATCAAAAGATGATAAGGTTGTTGAATCGATAAATTCGATCTCAGCAAAAACCGCTCTTATGCCCAAGAATGTACGCGTACGCACCTACAACCACCAATATCCGGAAGCCCCTCCCGACGGCATCAGCGATGTAATCGGCGGCCATAATGGGTGCGTTTACAAATACGGTGGAACACTTAAAAACTCAAGCGAAGCCGAACACCGCGCCGCAATTCACGCCCACAGATTGTGGGTTGAAAATTCACGCGCGGAAGGTAAAAGCAACTGCGCTTCGTTTCGCGCCGGTTTGCAGGTACCAATCAAGCACGGTGAGAATGAGTTGTTGAATGGTAATTATCTGTTAGTTTCTGTGAAACACACCGGCGGCTGGAAAGGCGGTTCAGACACATACAGTAACAAATTCTCCTGTGTACGCGCAAAGCCGCAAATTTACGCACCTTCGCTTCGCACACAGCCTCCGCGTATAGACGGCGTGACTACCGCGCCCGTTGGTTCAACAGACGATAGATTCTCAACTCTTGACGACTACGGAAGTTATAATGTCAATATGCCGTTTATGCCGGATGACAGCGTAAACAATAAACAATGTGCCGGCGATTACGGCGGGTCAAAGAACATTCGGCTTGCGCAGCCTTCCGGCGGGATGTCAAACGACAAACCTTATGGAATTCACTTCCCTTCCAAGCGCGGTGCGGAGATGGTGCTTGCTTATGTAGACGGTGATCCCAATAGGCCAATCGGTATCGGCTTCGTACCTAACACCGCGTCCCCATCTGTAGTTCGCGGCGAAAATTGTACAGAGAACATCATGCGCAGCTTGGGCGGAAGCGAGCTTGTAATGGATGATACTCCCCAAAAAGAAAACATGAGATTGTCAACGCCCGCCAAACGTTATTTAGAATTGCATGATGGGAATGAGCTTGTGAGGGTAAAGTCGGAGAATTGCGAGATGTTGTTTAACGATGCGGAAAAATACGCTGAAATCGATGCCGGCGGGCATATTATTCGAATTGATTATAAAGATGGCGAAAACACCATATCCATAAAAACGGTGAAAGAACATATAATTAACATTAGCGATAAAGATGATGCGATATCTTTGAAGACCGCAATGGGTAACTTGATAAAAATGAATGATCCCGATAATGTCATAACCGTTCAGAATGCTGATGCGAAGAACAAGGCCGTTTTCAATGGGAAAGATGAAGTGATTACCTTTGACAGTTCGGATAATACGGTAGTTCTTAACGGAAAAGAGAAAAGAGTTACCGTGGAAAGTGCGGACAGCAAAGGGGTTTTTGATGGCAAGGAAAAGAGAATCATTATGGAAAATAAGGATAACAAGATTGTCATAGACAGCGGTAGTAATTCTGTTTCCGTTGATGCTAAAAAGGATATAAATCTCAAGGCCGGCGGGAAAATAGTTCTTGATGCCAAGGGTGGGATATCCAATAATGGTCAAGCATACGATTTTAGCTAAATGTTATATGTACACAAATTAAAAAAACTTTTCGGAGTATAGTTAATGGCATATTTCGTTTGCAGCGGCGCGAAATTAAAGTGTTCGATGGGTTCTCAGGAATCGGATTTCAACGTAATACATCCTGTAAAGCCAATGCGTGTAAAAGGTAAACCTGTTGCTGCCATGTTGGATCATAAGCCAATAGTCAATATCAAACCCTTTGGGCAGTGTCAATCGTTAGCGAATCCGATAGTAGCATCCGCAACCGCCGCGGCTAATGGCAAGCTACAGAAGATGCCCTGCGTTCCTAACACTACCACACCGTGGATGGGCTGCAAAATGAATATGCGGATAAAGGGCAATCCGGCTTTGCTTGATAGCAGTAAACTTACGTGTTTATGGGCCGGTGTGATTGATATAACGAATCCGGGTCAAGATGTCATGAAGGAGAGAGGAACCACGCTGAATTTCAATGCAGATTCTGTCAAATCGGAGGAAAAGGCGAAAGAGGTCGCAGTTGTGGCTGTAGCTATAGAGTCAGAGGAAAAACAGGAATCTGTTGAAAAATCATCTGATGATTTCGGTTTAGCGCTTGCTCAGTTTACTATGGATAATCACGAAAACTATGTTAGAGCAAGTGAAACTAATAGTAATGAAAGGTTAAGACCTAATCAAAATCCGAAGACTGGTTTTGATTGTTCCGGATGGGTAGGTTATAGTATTTATGCAACATATAAGAAAAAGTATCAAGACAAGGATTTAAGCAAAGATTATCCGAAATTCTATAATAATGTGGTAATGGGTAATACTCAAACTATGATTCCTTATGCAAAAGACCATGGTGGATTTAGGTTGTCGAAACCCCAAGTTGGAGATTTGGTATTTTGGAAAGGTCATGTAGAAATTGTTATAAAAGTAGATGGCGACAAATTTTGTATGAGTGGGAGTTCTTCAACGGCTCCGAGAAAGGTTCCATTCATAAAACCATCAAATATCAATCCATCAAACATAACGCTATCGACAACTAAAATGTTTAGTGGCTCTCAAGATCCTCTTTTAAATAGCTGGGGGAGCAATATTAACCCTAACTATGATCCTGAAAACCCTCGAGTTAAAGGAAAGGAAAGAAAATCATTGTTTCATGGTTTTTGGACTATAGATTTTTCTAAACTTAAATAATAGGACATTATTTTATGGAAAAAATTAGAGTTTTATTGTTTAATGCACTTCTGCTCTTATGTTGGACGTGTCAAATTAATTATGCCTCAGAAACCAATGCTTGTAGATATTTTTCTCATATTTTCACTTCGAAAGATGTAGGAAGGACATTTCGTATATATGAAAGAAATTCTATAATAAAGGATCTTAAAAAACTTAATAGAAAGCAGGTCGAAGCGTGGATAGAACCAATCCTTTACAAATATGGTTTTGAATCTCCAACTAGTTATAGAGCCATTGCGATTATAAAAGCAACAGATAAGTACTGCTTATTGTTATTAATGAGGTGTGAAGGTGAGGCTGAGGGAGAAGAACGAATAACAAACCAACAATACATTGTAAGTGTGGACAAACAAGGAAAGTATATTGATGCGTTGCCTGTCGCATATGAGAAAAATTTAAGTAATTGGGATGTCGAATTTGATGAGGATAGAAAAATTTATAGGTTTGCTACTGTAGTTGGTGCTTTTTTTGAAGATGACAAAATACGAACAACGCATATGAGCCATGTATCAAATTTACCGGACGAATTATCACACGAATGGGAATGGATGATATGGGATGAAATCATATATTCTGTAAATGAGAATGGAAAGATAATTGAAATAGTGCCACGAAGAAAAATTAAAGAAGGAAAATAGTTTTTTGCCCTATAAGTTGACAAATATTTAGAACAGTCTTATCATACATTCATATAGAAATAGCGTCACACAGATGCGCCTTATGATTAACAGAACGGATTAATATATTTCGCTATGGCCAAAGACATTTATTTTGAGGAAGAACTCCGATATTTACGGGAGGAAGGTAAACGGTTCGCGCGAACATATCCGGAGCGGACAGGGCATCTGAATTTGGACTCAGTCAAGGGCGGAAGCTCGTATATTGACCGCCTGTTTGAGGGTTTTGCGTTTTTAAGCGCGAGAATACAAAAGCGGTTAGATGACGACTTCCCGGAATTGACGGAAGGTTTGGCCGAAATGCTGTGGCCGGGACTTTTGGAACCTGTACCGTCCGCTTGTATTGTTGAATTTACGCCGCGGGCGGGAGCGCTTCGAGGCAATCATACGATAAGTAAAGGAACAGAGCTGTTAACCAAGCCCGATCCGGATTCCGCCGTAAACTGTCAATTTTCAACAACGCATGATGTAATCATGAATCCGCTTACACTTGATAAAGCAGAATGCGTTACCGGCGCGTCCGGCAAAGATACATTGACACTCATGTTCAAGTTAGATCCCAAAGCACACTTTGAATCTCTGCGAATGTCACCGCTGCGATTCTACATACACGCCGATTTAGCGTCTGCGCTGCGAATCAGAAAATCACTTTTACACGATGCGGAGGACGTTGTCCTGAGAGATGACCTTGGGCGAACAGTGCGGCTTGTTCCCCAAGATACGTTTATTGAGGGAGGTTTCGCGGAATCTGACGATTTGTTTCCCGAACCCCAAAATGTTAACCGTCCGCTCAGCCTGATAAGAGATTATTTCACGTTTCCCGAACGGTTTTTATTTGTGGACGTCTTTGGACTTGAAACACTGCCGCGCGGTGATAAACCGCCGTCGGCATTGTTCCTTGATGTATCCTTTAACAGAAAAATCCCGTCTGTCATTACAAAATCCAATTTGAAACTCTACTGTGTTCCGGCTGTAAACGTCTTTAAGCGTGACGCGGAACCGCTGTACGTTGACGGTCAAAAAGGCGAGTACGATATAACCTCCGACGCCCGGCGTCCCAAGTGTTATGCTATCCGTTCAGTAGAATCGGTAACGGGAATAGACGCTGTAACCGGTGAGCGGCGCGTATACAACAAATTCCGCAAACCGGGAGCGCCGCGGTCTTATTCTCTGCGCCGGGAGCGCCGGCCAAATGGCGATATGCGTATAAAATTATCTATGAACGGTCAGCAAACCGAAAAAGGGCGGATTATAAAGGAAATGCTTCATATAGAAGCGTGGCAGACTAACGGAAATTTGGCCGGCAAAACGGCAGCCGGCGGGGGCTTGTGCAGGCCCGCGCCAAACTTTCCAAACTTCATTACATTCGAGAATATCACAACACCGGACAATCCAATCCATCCGCCGAACAGTGAAGAATATTTGTGGATATTCACATCTCATCTCGCAAGCGCATATTCTGATTTTAGTGATGCGGAAAAGCTGAAAAGTCTTTTGTATGCGTATGACTGGACGGGAATGGGGAATCAAAGCGGAAAGAGAGGCGGAAGTAACGCGTGGGAAAAGCGCTCCGAAGTAGAAGCCATTACATCCGTATCGTTCAAGCCGGTTGATTTGGCCGTTGACAGAGCGGTAATAAGGGGAACGGAAATGAATATAACCATAGGCGAAAACGACGCGGCGGAAGAGAGTCTGTTTTTGCTCGGAACGGTCTTAGCGAGAGCGCTGTCGTGTATGGCCTCAATAAACACATTTTTGCGGTTAGTCTTCACAATGCCGGGTTCAGGTAAGACGTTTGAATGGTCTTGTCAGGCGGGGGAGAGAGTAGGGTAGAGCAGTGGACAATCAGAAAAAATATATCGCTGAAAATTATCACCAATTTGATCTGCTGCAGTTTCTTGACATTTTAGGGGAAGATTTTTCAGCCGAAAATATCTTTTTTGAAACAGATCCATCTTTCACGTTTCCGCCAAGTGACATTGGCGCAGTCAACATAAGTGATTCGCGAAAAGCAACAATCCGCCTGCCGATGATGAATCTTCTTGGTATAACCACACCATTACCCATAGGGTTCACCGATTACGCCGGCCGCGACCGTAAAGGTTCTGAGCCTCTGCAAGCCTTTTTGTCAATAATGCAGAACCGTATCCACCATTTGTGGGTAGACGCGATGCGTAAATACAAAATTTGGCGCAGCGCCGGAGATCCCGCTATACAAATATTTGAGAGATTATCCGCCCGGCAGCTCGAACAATTTGAAGATTACGATCTCTCTTGGCTCTCAGCCTTTTCCCGCAGTACCCGAAGCGCCGATGGTTTAAAGCAAATCATACAATCAATATGGAAAAATATCCCCGTCCGTATAGAGGAAAATATCGGCAGATGGACATCCGTAGAAAACCGCCGCCCATTAAGCCGCGGATTGCGTTTGGGTAAATGCGCTGTTGTCGGCTCAAAGGTTTATGACCGTACCGCAAAATTCAGAATATCATTAGGCCCGGTAGACATTGATATGTATAAATCACTATTACCCGATTTAAGCAATAACCGTCTGCTTAAAAATATTTTATCCCTATACATCAACGAACCGTTAATCTGCGAGCTGGAAATACTGTGCTGTCAGCGTAATATGGACTTGGCAAGACTTGAGGGCAGGGGAGTGCCGTCAAGCGAATCAAAAGATATTGGCGGATTGGGCAGAACGATGACATTGGGACGGTGGGGGGATGGGGATGATACGGTTCATTGTTATCGGGCTGTTATTTTTGAGAAGTTTGCCGAGACTATATAAGTTTTTTTACGCTCCCAAAAGGCTCCTGAAAGTTAATTTTTCCAAGGATCACCCCCGTACTTTTCTGGGCGCTTTTTCATAATCAAATCACCTTTTGGTATTATTCCAATCTCAACTAATCGTTCTAAACCAAGTTCTTCCCAACGAACATAACCATTGTGACTATCTTTATAGTCACCAATCTGCTCTTTAGGTACCTTATATCTGACATTAAAACAAACTTCATCATTATGCACATCCTTTACATTATTTGGTAGTAACACGAGACGCAAATAATGCAAACAAAGCCCATCCTCGCATCCATATTTTTTTCTGCAAGGTCTGTCTTTAAGTCCATCTCTTGAACGTATTTTTTCGCAACACCAATCTTTTCCCTTAATTTCATTAAGTTTGGAATCAGCAGGACATTTCAAATTATTTATGCCCATACTTTTTTCTTTATCAATTATTTTCTTGTCATCAGTTATTTTTTTTAATAATTCATCTGCTGGGTATCCTACGGCATACATAACGCGGCTTGGCTCTCCTCTGTTTTGTCACTTTCTCCTTTTGCCACATATTTCACATCCAAATCCATAAGCACACCGTTGAGTGCAATATCATAAATGTCGTTATTATTTGCAGATGTTGGTGTTTGCGATATTGTAGTGAAAGTTGTGTCGTATGCGGCGTTAGTTGTAGTTTCTTGTCTTTCTAATTTTTTAATTGCAGCGTCTTTCTCTGCTATTATAGCTTCGAAATCCGTTTTCTGTTTTTTATTTTCAAGTTCTAATTTTTTAAGTGCAGCATCTTTCTCTGCTATTATAACTTCGAAATCCGTTTTCTGTTTTTCAATTTCCGCTTTCAGTGTACTAATTTCCGCTTTTAGTGTACTAATTTCCGCTTTATACCTCTGTTCAACAGCTTTCTTTTCTGCCTCAGCCCTTTGCTTTTCTGCTTCGGCTTTTTCTTTTTGTTTTTTTATTGTTTTTTTCAACAACAATATAATTCTGTTTAGCTCTTCTTTTTCTGTATTTGTTTTTCCTTTTAACTCAATTATTTTTTTATTCAAATTTTCTATTACCTTATCATGTGCCCTATCGTTTAACTCTTTCACTTTATCACTTAATGTATCGTATTCGCTGTCATGGGTGATGCCGTATTTTGCTGAGTCAAGTTGAACTGCGTTATATTGATCCCATAACCTACTTGACTTCGGGTTAGACCGCCAACGTTGAAAAATGCTGTCCCACGCTTTTTCTGTATCGTATGTGTTAAATATGTCAAATATGTACTTGCCTACAGATGCAACCATCTCTTCGTGAGCATTATGGGGTGAGTTGCCATATCCATAAATTTGCAAATTGATACAAACAGCCATATACTGCTCGTTGGCCCTTATACTTTTATCCGCAGTATCACGCTCAATCATAATATAGCAGAACACGGGTATTTCGTGATCAAACAACCCGGGAATTCGAGGTATCTTTATCCGCCCAACACGGAATATTGTACCACCCATACTTTGCAAACGTACCGGTTCGTTAGCATTCATACCAAGTGTATTTAAACCAAAAATGATTTTTTTAGCGTGTTCTACGGCACAAGCCACCGCTTCACGCTCTTCAGGCGGATAATTGTCGGCTGAATCTTCTTCCCCTAAAATATTACTTTCAACTGCAACGTTCTGCTCCATGATGTAGCTCTACTTTCTGTTTGTACGCCAACAATACTAATGCAACACGTCCTGATAATGAAAGCACTGCTACGCTTTCCATGCGTCAACTATAACGCAGGACGTTTATTGGCGAATAAACTATTTTGTTTTTTAAACAGCAATTTTCCTTTGAAAATTGGTTTAATTTGGGATATTTGCAAGGACTATACCATTCCTCATTATTATATCCCTATACTGTCTGCGCAGTTTATCTGAACTATCTCCATTGTCAGAATCAGAAATGACAACGCATTTTGGTAATGTCCAAAAAGTTCTATAAAATATACAAAAGTGACACATCAACAGCAAGGTTTTTATTGTTTTTTTGCCTGTACGAATAAAATGAGGGCTATCTCGAAAGAAATCGCTTTGCTGCTTTAACTTACAAACGCGACAATCGGTATTGTATTAAATTCACCCTTGGGGAACCAATTGTTATATTGAGTTGTTGCGGATTTTACCCGTAGAGTATGAATTATACAGTATAATATACACCACGGTACGGTATATTATCTCCCTACTATTATTTTTTTCAAATGTTATTACCAAGTATCCCCCTTACGCCATTCAACATATTCACATTTTTTGGAGCCTTCACCTACTAATGTTTTACTTGTTTTAATAGCCTCTATAAATTCTTTAACACGATCCGGCCCGTCCTCTCTTTTAAACTCAATTATATTGTTTACATTTTTTATATTGTTTGAACACTCTCTTCTCATGATAATGCTCCTTTATTGTAATCAATTGGGGGGAGAATAGTTATACAAGATCAAATAACCCGAATCTTTCAGTAAACACGTTTTAACTGCATTACCGAGCAACCGCTTGCTCGTTAACAATAACCGTGCCATATTGCACAGCCCTAGAAAAGACGCATCCTTTTTAGTCATCAACATCCCCCGAAAGTTTTGGTTAAGGTAATAATTATCTGTTCTAAAACCCCAATATACATATCATGCCACCTTGCATAAAAATGAGTTGACACAAACCCGCTAAAACATAGAATATTTTTCTATTTTATGTAATACCAAGTACCGAATAGTGAAAAGCTGGATTTTGTATTATCGTAGAACAATCGACAGAAGAATTTACTGCACATTTTGAGTACCACCTCTCCTTGATGTTCAACATCAAAAGAATTTTTGTTTGGCATCACTAATGTTGCATTAAGTTACTATCATTAATATAGTGCTTCGATTTTATAAAAGCAAGATATTTTTGCACAATTTTGATTTCACCAACGCATCGTGTTTACAAACAGTAATACATCCAAATCGTAGTTTTACAGGGTTTTTACCGACCTTTTACACGGTTCACGCGATTCGTTTGTTACGAGTCAGAGAAATTTAAAGGATTCATAGATGGTTCCAAGAAAAACGGAAAATAAAACACATTATACCTATTTTAAAGCCTCAGCGTAAGATATTTCCGTTTTCTCGCCCCTACACAGCAAATTCCAATTTACCCTGATTCCCACAAATCCGCAACA
>Ga0123356_10003172_pt1 | contig 17292 bp, 12 predicted proteins | sample TergutEmb28metaG_2_FD_92546 | JGI IMG/M metagenome (GOLD analysis project Ga0123356, IMG submission 92546) | Embiratermes neotenicus P3 segment gut microbial communities from Petit-Saut dam, French Guiana - Emb289 P3 | ecosystem: Host-associated > Arthropoda: Insects > Digestive system > Gut ...
CAGCTTCCTGCAGATACCGGATCTGGAGGCCGGGCTCGCGTGGGTCAGCGGCATCGGGCTAGACCAGATCCACCTGCGAGTGATGAGTCTGACCGGCTGGCTCATCGAGCGTCTCACCGGATTGCGGCATCGCAACGGTGAGCCTATGGCTCGCCTTTACGGGCCTGCCAACACCCGCGACCGCGGCGCCACAGTCACCTTCAACCTGCTCGACCCCAGCGGGCAGGTCATCGACGAGCGCCACGTCGCCCGCTCTAGCGCGGCGGCGGGGATCTCCATCCGCACGGGCTGCTTCTGCAATCCAGGCGCGAGCGAAGCCGCTTCTCAGCTCAGCAGGCAAGTCCTGCGCACCGCCGCGCGCGCACGCCCCAAGACGATGGACCAGTACGTCGAACTCCTTGGCCTGCCCAGCGGCGGCGCGCTCCGCGCCTCGCTTGGCGTCGCGTCCAACGTCGCCGACGTGGAACACCTTCTGACGTTCGTGGAAACGGCCTACCAAGACCGTTTTGTCAGCGCTGCCGGGCTTACACCGCGCTTGGGTTGTTAGCCCCGGCTCAGCGCTGGAGTCGAAGATGGGCAATGAGACATTATCTGACCTGCTAGCGGAGGCGGACGGGAATCGAACCCGCCGGCGACGCTGAGCGCCGCCCACCGGTTTTGAAGACCGAGGGGGCCACCAGGCACCCGGACGCCTCCGAGGGCGACGTTACCGTGCCGTGGCACGAATTAGATTGATCTGTGTGACGACAGCGGCCGGGGTCCGGCTTACCCAGTACGCGCATGGCGGCGGCTGTGCGTGCAAGATCCCGCCCGGCGAGCTGGAGGAGACCCTCAGCGCTCTGATGCCGGACGGGCCGGCCTCCGACCTGCTCGTGGGCGTCGAGCATGGCGACGACGGCGCGGTCGTGCGGATCAGCCCGACCGTGGCGGTCGTCGCGACCGCCGACTTCTTCACCCCGGTCGTGGACGACGCCTACACGTTCGGGCGGATCGCGGCGACGAACGCGCTGTCGGACATCTACGCGATGGGCGGCGAGCCGCTCGTCGCCCTGAACCTGCTCGGCTGGCCGCGCGACACGCTGCCGGCCGAGCTCGCCGGCGAGGTGCTGCGCGGCGGCCTGGACGTCGCCCGCGCCGCGAGCTGTCACGTGGCCGGCGGCCACAGCATCGACGACCCGGAGCCGAAGTACGGCATGGCGGTCACCGGCGTCGCCGACCCGGACCGGCTGCTGCGGATCGACGCCGGCAAGCCCGGCCTGCCGCTCAGTCTCACCAAGCCGCTCGGGCTCGGCGTGCTCAACGCCTGGCACAAGGCCACAGGCGAGGTGAGCGAGGCGGCGATCGAGGTCATGACGACGCTGAACGCCACCGCCAGCCGGCAGGCGCTGGCCGCCGGGATGACGTGCGCCACCGACGTGACCGGATTCGGGCTGCTCGGCCACCTCTACAAGCTGGCCCGCGCCAGCGGCGTCTCCGCCGTGATCGACCACGCCGCGGTCCCTTATGTGGACGGGGCGCGGGCGGCTCAGGCCTTGGGATACATGCCGGGCGGCAGCCGCCGCAACCTCGACTGGGTGCGCCCGCACACCGACGCCGGGCCGCTCGGCGAGGACGAGCTGCTCCTCCTCGCCGACGCGCAGACTTCCGGCGGGCTGCTCGTGGCCGGGGAGCTCCCGGGCGCGCCGATCATTGGCGAGCTCATCCCCCGCGGCGACAGCGTGCTCATCCTCCGCTAGTCCCGGTAGTGCGCGATCGCGAAGACTTGGCGTTCAACGAAGACTTTGCGCGCTCTGGCGCAACAAAGTCTTCGTGATCATGGCAGAGTGACCGCGCTCGGCTGCTGAGTCAGCCCGTGACTATCGCGGCGAAGTCGGCCGCCGCGATGTTGCCGCCGGACAGCACGACCGCGGTCCGCCCCGCCGCGCCGACGGCGCCGGACAGCAGCCCGGCGAGTGGCACGGCCCCGCTGGGCTCGACCACGATCTTCAGCCGCTCGAAGCAGAAGCGCATCGCCTCGACGATCGCCTCCTCGCTGACGGTCACGACGTCCTTGAGGAGGCGTGAGTTGACGGCGAACGTCAGCTCCCCCGGCGTGCTCGCGCGCAGCCCGTCGGCCAGGGTGTCCGGCTCCGGGATGACGACGCGGTGCCCGGCGCGCATCGACTGCGCGGTGTCCCCGGCTGCCTCCGGCTCGACGCCGATCACCGCAGCGCCCGGCAGCAGGCCGGTGACGGCGGTCGACACCCCGGCAGCCATGCCGCCACCGCCGACCGGGACCACCACGAGCTCGGTGTCGGGCGCCTGCTCGGCCAGCTCGACGCCGATCGTGCCCTGCCCGGCCATGACGTCGTAGTCGTCGAACGGCCGGATCATCGTCAGCCCGCGCTCGGCTGCGATCGCGGCGGCGACGTCCTCGCGGCTCTCGGTCGCCGGGTCGTAGCGGCGCAGCTCCGCGCCGTACCCCTCGATCGCGGCGAGTTTCGCCTGCGATCCTGTGGCGGGGACGACCACGACCGCGCTGATGTCCAGCAGCTTCGCGGCCAGTGCCACCGCGGCGCCGTGGTTGCCGGACGAGAACGCGACCACGCCCGCCTGGCGCTGCTCGGGGTCGAGCACGCTCAGCCGGTTGTAGGCGCCGCGGAACTTGAACGACCCCGTTCGCTGGAAGGGCTCGGCCTTGAGCAGTACCCGCGCCCCGCAACGCTGGCCCAGGGTCGCCGAGCTCAGCACCGGCGTCCGGTGCGCCACCCCCGCCAGCCGCTCCGCGGCCGCCAGGACACGATCGAGGGTCAGTCCGTCCGTCACGATTGCAAGGCCTCTCCGTTCGCCCGCCGTCGGTTCAACCCTATAAGCGCGGGAACGTGGCCGCCGGTGGCTGGCAGCCGCCGACCGTGCGCGATTCAGTTCACCGAACTCAGCCGCCAGAGCTCGAAGCCGTTCTGCTGGCAGGCAGCCGGCGCGACTTCGCAGTCGTCCTCACCGCCCGCGTACAGGTATCCGCCGAGCCTGAAGAACGTCCGGATGCGCATGACCTGGCTGTGCGGCTCGCCGAATCCTGGCACTGAGGCAAGGCTCCAGTGGGTGCCGTCCGAGGTCCGCCAGACCTCGCCGCCTTCGACGTCATTCTCGGTCCCGGCGTACAGCTGCCCCCCGAACACGATCAGCTCGTGGACGACTGTGTTGCCGGGATCGCCGAACCCGTTCGCGGCCACCTGCTGCCAGGTCTGGCCGTCGGTGGTGCGCCAGACCTGGGCGCCCTGGGTCGGGTTAAACGTGCCCGCATACAGCGCACCTCGGAAGACGGCGAACCCCGAGATGTCGGTGTTGGCCAGGTCGCCGAAGCCCGGCTGCGCCAGCGCCTGCCAGGTCGTGCCGTCGGCCGAGCTCGCCAGGTCGCCGCCCCCCGGACCCAGGAAGCCCTTGTAGCTGCCGACCTGGGAGAACAGGCTCCCCGCGAACAGCGTCAGGTCGTGGGTGTATTCCAGCTGCGGCTGGCTGGCCGGATACGTGAAGACGGCCGACCAGTCCGTCCCGTTCGCGGTGCGGAACACGCCGCCGGGATGACCGTTAGCTGCCTGGTTCGCATAGAGGAGCCCGTGGAAGATCGCGAAAGCGGTGACGTTCTCGTCGTTGCCGGATGGCGATGGAACCTGCGTCCACAGGGTGCCGTCCGAGGTACGCCAGATCTCACCGTTGTCGGTGCCGGCGTAGAGCTCTCCGCCGAAGACGATGAAGGTGTCGACGTGCTGGACGTGCGCGCTGGCGCTGAAACCGACAGGTGCTCCCGGCACCCAGGTCACGCCATCGGCGGTGCGCCAGACCTCCCCGACGTGCAGCGGGGCCGGCCCGCTGACCTCGAAGCCGAGATACAGGTTCCCGCGGAATAGGGCTGATCCTCGCGGCGTGTCGCGGTAGATATCGCCGAATCCAGCGGACGCAGGCGCCCGCGTCACCGTGAGTGTGTCACTCGTACTCTGTGCAGGCAGGCCGCCGGCGGTCACCGCGACGTCGATCGTGGCCGGTGACGTCTGCCCGCCGCCTGGCTCACGGAGGGTGTAGCTGGCGCTGACGGCCGGATTCACGGTGACGGCTGGCCCGTTACGCCAGGACAGCGATTCGGCGGCCGCATTCCAGGTCAGGGATCCGGGTCCGGGTGCGGGGATATCCGTGGTGGGCAGCTCGGCAAACACGCCCGTCGTGCTGACTGGCTGGCTGATCGTGTCGTACATGCCGATGCGGGCTGGGTTGTTGGACACGACGGGCTGCCAGGCCGCTGGCGCGGGTGTCGCAGCCGCGGCGGGGACCGCGACAGCGAGCGATAAGCCAGCGGCGGCGATCGTGGCTGCGAGCTTCACGACGGGTCCTCCTGAGTCAGTCCGCTGCTCCTGGGACTGTCCGAAACAGTCGAACCCGAGTGAACAGGCGGGAGATGCACGGCAGGCCGGCCCCGTGTGACCGCTGGGTGAATATCCGCCGCGTTCCCGGGCGGCAGCGTCGGCCGCTGCTGGACTTGCTGCGTCATTGACGCGGGCTATCAAAGTGATATCATATTGATAGTTGGTCGGGTGACCGACACAGGAGCCACAGGAGGCATCCCGATGAGCGCAAGCACCTCCGAATTCGGAGCCAGACACAGCCAGGCATTCGACTACACTCCCTTCGCGAATCGCCAGAAGGGCCTGCGCGGGTGGTGGCTCACTCCCCCGCGGTCCGGCATTCACCGGGTGATCGCGCCCTGGGAGTACCGCCACCTCCGCTTCTTCGGGACCCTGCGGGTTGCCGTTGCCGCTATTCCGGCCGCGGCGGGGTACATCTGCCTCGCGTACGGGGTCCCCGGATGGGCAGCCTTCTTCCTGGTGATCGCCGCGCTGAATCTCGCGGGCGGCTGCTGGTTCCTGTCCATCGCGCGGTCCGCATCTGGCCGAGCCTGAGCACACCGAACTGGCGACGCACTCAACGCTGCTGGCGGCCGCTGCGCCGCACGCCGTAGGGGATGAAAGGGTGGTTCGCACCCCCAAGAGGGGGAGCGAAGTGCCCTCTCATCCCCTTCGCTGCAGCCCGGCAGGGTTACCGCCGCGAACGCGCTCACCGAAACTCATCGCGCTCTCACCCGGCGCTCGGTCAGCTGGGCCATGACTGCTTGGTTGGCCTCCCAGCCGTCCGGGAACTTGGCCGGCACGTTCAGGTGCACCGGCTCGGTGGACGGATACGCATCGAGCAGTTCCGGAATGCCGGCCCGTGCGACGACGATGCAGGCGTGCCGGTGCCGCGACGTCAGCACGCACAGCCGCCCGGCTTCCAAGTGGAACGCTGTCGCGTCGACCCGCCCGGACAGCGGATGCAGCACGATCATCACGTCGAACTCGCGGCCCTGCAGCCGGTTGGCCGTGTCGACGGTGACGGCCGACAGGCCCGGGCCGAGCGCGGTCCGGATCGCCTGGGCCTGGTCCCGGTGCGCCGTCCCGATCGCGATCCGCTCCGCGCCGACGACCGCGCCGCCTGGATGCGCCTCGGAGAATGCGACGCAGCCGCGCTGGAGCAGACGGTCGGCGAGCGCCGCGCACGCCAGCACCGCCTCGCTGTCGGTGCGCACCGTGTGCCCGGCCGGCAGCTCGTACAGCGCCCAGCCGGACTCGGCTGCCAGCGACAGCGCGGTATCGACCGGGTCGTCCGAGCGCAGCGGCACCGACAAGAACTCCAGCCGCCGCTCCCCCGGTGCCGTCCCGGCGGCGAACCCGCCGAACGGGTAGAACGCCTCGGCGACCACCGGCACCGCCGACGGCGGCAGCCGCCACGACACCGGAAGCTGCCGCACCACGACGCCCTCGGGGTTGTGGCGCAGCATCACCGCGACCGCGCTCTGCATCGGGTCCCAGGTCAGCCCCGCCCACCGGTCGATGTCGACTGTGGAGAACGGGTCCAGCTGGCCCGGGTCCCCCACGAACAGGCCGCGGTCGAACTGGCCCGCGATGCGCAGCAGCATGTCCGAGCGCATCTGGTAGGCCTCATCGACGACCGCCCAGGCAGAGAACCACGCTCCGGCCCGGACGGTCGCCCACTTGTGCGCGGTGCCGACGACCACATCGCACAACAGCAGGGCGCCGGCATCCGTCGACACCGTGACTGACTCGTGGCGTCGCACCCGCGGGGAGGGAACGTAGTCCTGAGCGGCCAGCCGGCCGATCGCGAGCGCGGCCGGCGGGGGAACTCCCGCCGGCCCGCCGCTTGCAAGCCGGTCCACCAGATCGTCGACCTGCTCGTTGGTCTGCGCGACCAGCATGACGGGCTCACCAGCCGCGGCGAGCACCTGGGCTGCGCGCACGACGAGAGTTGACTTTCCCGCGCCGGGCGGCGAGTCGACGACGATCCCGCGGTGCCCGGCGCGCAGGTCCGCGATGACCTGGTCTGCCGCCCGGGCCGCGGCCTTCGCCGCATCGACGCTGGCCGCAGCCCCGCCGAGATCCTGGCCGATCATGACCAGTCCTCCCCCGCGTCCTCGGGAGTCGGCTGATACGGCACCGGCGGCCCGCCGTGCGTCCACGGGGTTTCCTCCGTTGGCGGGAAGCCGAGCGCCGGCTGGTAGTCGCCGGTCAGCGTCATGAAGCAGACCCGCTCGCCGGTCACCGGGACGCTGCCTAGTGCCGCGACCAGGCTGCGGCCCATTCCGCCGGAGAGCTCGAGCTCCACCAGGGTCAGCCCGTGGCCGGCCTCGTCCGCCGCCTCGGCCGCCGCGTCGCTGCCCGCCGGGGGGACGACCCCCCGGAACCCCCCGCCGCTGCCGCCCGGCGGCGTCACCGAGATCACCTGCGCCTTCTGCCCGCTCCGCGACGGCGAGGTCATGACCATGCCGGGCAGCACCTGCACTGGATCAGCCGTGGCCAGCGTGAGGCGCGGCCGCAGCACCCGCCGGCGCCCGGTGCCGTCGACCCGGTCCGGCTGTGCCGCCACCACGTCGCCGGCGAAGGCCTCCCCGGTCATCCGGTACTCCGCCATCACCAGCGGATCGTCGAATGCGCACTGCGCCGCGTAACGCGCCTGAGCCCGCTCCAGCCAGCTCAGCCGGCGGGCTGCCACAACCGCCCCGTCCCGGCGCGGCTGCGGCGCACCGCCGTCGCGCAGGTACGCCGCATACGAGGTGAACGCGTCCCGGTCAGCGTCCCAGCGGCGCGCCACGTGCGCTCCCGCGGGCACAGCACGCAGCAGCTCGATTGCTCGCCACATCAGTCCCCAGGTCGGCATGAGCTGGCCCCGGAGCGCGTGCTCGAGCGCCGCCTGGGCTCGCCGCGCGGCAGCGTCACCCTCTGCGCGCGCACACGCCTCGATCAGCGGCGCGAGCACCTCGTTGTCGAAGCCCGGATCGGTCGCGGGCCCGGTCGGCGGGAAGGCGATCGGATCCTCGCCCAGAGCGGCCGCCGCCGCGCCCCCGGATCCATCCGGGGGGTCGATCCAGGCCAGCAGCGTCGCCAGGTTGCGGTCCTCGAGTTCGCTCTGCCCGCTGGCCCAGTGCCGCGCCAGCACCTCGGTCGCCGCGATGAGCAGGCAGGAGCCTGGCTCCTCGACCCGCTCGGCGAGGAACGACAGCCAGCGGCCGAGCACCGGCACCGCCGGGTCCACCGGGTAGTCGCCGTCCGGCCGCCGGAACCTCGTCGACCGGCCGAGCAGCCGGGTGAAGCCGATCCCGGCCTGGTTCGGCAGGACAACCTGAGGAGCGTTCAGGGAACGCGGCCGCGTCTCGCCGCGGCCGCCTCCCACCTCCTCGGTCGTCGCCGCGAACCCCTCCAGGTACGGCACGATGACGCGGGCCAGTTCGGCCGCGAACGCGAACCGCTCGTCCCGGTTCCGCGGCTGGCTCACCGTGAGCAGCCGCGGCGCGGCCGGGTCGTCGCCGATCAGGGCGGCGAGGGGCGCGTTCGCCTCGCCAGCCAGCGCGAGCGGGATGAACACGAGCGGCCGCTCGGCGATGTGAACATGCCGGACGGTCGCGACCGGCTGGGCGATGTCGCGTGCCTGTGCCTGCGCGCGGGCGAGCGAGGTCAGGGTGCTCACCCGGCCGCCTCGGTGGTCTCAGCACGCAGCCCCGCGATGCACTCAGTCCGCAGCCCGGCTGCGGCCCGGAGGAGCACCGCGGCGTCGTCGCTGCCCGTTCCGGGCTGAAGGTCACCGTCGGCAAGCCGCACCGCGGTGTCCACATATTCGATGCCGCCGAGCTCGTCGCGCACCGCGCGGCCGAGGGCCGCCGTCGTGCCGCGCGCCTCCTCCCGGCAGAACCGGCACAGCTCGCAGCTGCCCAGGCACTCGGGCGAGTACCGGGCCGGGAACACGCCGAGCGCGTCGGCGAGCTCGTCGGCCGGCCGGTGGGCCACGCCGTCCGCATCCAGCTGCAGGTCAAACGTGACGCCGGGCGGAAACGCCACCACGAGGTCAGCGATGAGCGCCATGCGGGACAGCTGGCGGCGCAGCACGGTGAGCTGCTTGCGCACGTCCAGAAGCGCCGCGACGGGCCGGTTGGCGAAGTTCTCCGGGCAGACGAGGATGACCTCGTCCGCGACCATGTCGGGCGGGCCCGCTCCGGTCTCGGCCACCAGCTGGCGCATCGCCAGCACGTAGACGGCGGACTGGATCGCGGCTGCCGCCACCTTGTCGGGATCGGCCTGGCCGTCGATGACGGCGAACGACTTGACCTCCACGACGTGGAACCGGTCGTGCAGCCGGAAGGCGATCAGGTCTGGCTCCAGGTAGGCGACCCGGCCGCCGACCTCAAGGGTGAGCAGCGGGTGGTCGAACAGCGTGCCCGCGTCCTCACCGGATGCAGCCGTGCGGGTGAGCAGCTGCCGCGTCCTTGTGTGCCGGACCGGCAGGCTGGTGTTTCCCCCGATGTCCTCCAGATCCGCGTACGCGACCTCGGGGATCGGGAGGCTGAGCGTGTCGCGCAGCAGCCGGAGGAGCTCAGCGCAGCCGCTCGCCTTTACCTGCGCCTCAAACGCTGTGCCGCGGGTGATCGCGAACTGCGACTGGCCGAACGGCGCCGGAAAGCCGGCGGTGGCGGCGAGCCGGGGCTTATCGACGCCGGCCGCGTCGAGTACCGCCCGGCGAACGCAGGCAGGGTTGGCGGTGAGCGCCGCGATCGTGCGTGCATTGTGCGGGCGGGGCGGCATCGCTCCCCGCAGCTGGTCGAGGCGAGCCTCGGTATCGATCACGGCGTTTCCCCCTGGAAACCTTGCGAGCCCGACGGTCACCCGCCGGCGGCCTGACCGGTCGCGGGCCCGGCTGAGCGGAGCCGGCTGCCGAACAGCTGCCCGGCGTCGTCCAGCTGGTCCGCGGCGCGCTGGGCCGCTTCCCGCCGGTGCGCCTCGTCGCGCTCGGCGTGCACCTCGAGCTCGGCCCGCGCCGCCTCGGTCACCCGGGCCGGCGTGGGGGCCGGCAGCCGGGCGCCACGGCTCGGCATCGCGCCGGGAATGCTGACCGCGAACCGTCTCAGCAGGGCCATGGCCTCCGGTCCAGGGTCGGGTATGCGGTTGATGGCGTCGGCGACCGCGATCGCGGCCGTCAGGAAATCGACGCGCGGGCTGAGCGGTCCGATGACACGGCGCTCGAGCGGCCAGGTCGAGACCGCCAGCAGACCCCTGGCCGGCCCGAGCAGATCCGCGGTCAGCGCGGCGCACAGATAGTAGGCACGCGCGTGCGGCGCGGCCCGGAAGGAGCGCTCCTCATCGCGGCGCAGGCTCGTCAGCCGAGCTGCGACCAGCGGGCCGGAGGCGAACGCGTCGTGCACGGCCACGATGAGCCGCGGCGCCGCGGCAACGCCAACGAGCGTCAGCGCCTGGTGGACCTGCTCCCGGATCGGCAGCAGCGCGCCGCCCCCGGGAGCGAGCCTGCCCGGATCCTCGGTCGCGGCCTCCGGCGCTCCGGCCTCCGGCGTCTCCGGCCCCTCACTCGCTGCCGCTGAGGCGCGCTCCAGCCGCGTGATGGCGTCGTCCCAGGCGCGCTCCGCCGCGCGCAGCTGAGTCCGGAGCTCGGCCGCGCGCCGTCGGTCGCCGGTGGTGAGCGCGCGCCTGATCGCCACGCGCAGCTCGTCGATCTGGCGCTCCAGGCTCTCGGGCGTGCTCACACTTGTTACTGTAGCGTATCCAGTATTTTCCAGCAAGTTCCACTGTATGCCGGAGCGAGGCCTGGGATGCCAGGCAAAAGCACCGCGCCCATTGAGGTGTCCTCCGGCACCCGGACGGTGCGGCCGGGCTGGCTGTCAGCGTTCTGCACGGGCTGGCCCGTTGCGTGATTCCGCGTCCGCCGGGACGGTGGCGAGGAGGGCGCGGGTCTCGGCGACGACCCGGTCGTCGAAGGCGGGGTCGCGAACCTGGACGGATGCGGTCATGGGCTTGCCGTTGTCGTCGTAATACACCCCTGTCCGGTTCGACTCGCCGGTCAGGACCGTGGTGATCACGCGGGCGGCGTGCTGCGGGGTGCTCCAGTACTTGATGAAGGGTGCCAGCGGTGCGAGGACGTACCGGGCGATGAACCTGAGGAAGGCGTTCGCGTCGCGGCCGAGGCCGGTGCCGGGGTTGAAGCCGGGCTCGACCGCGTTGAAGCGCAGGCGCGGCGTCTCCCGTGCGAACGCGAAGACCGTTGCGAGCTCGCACTGCTTGGAGGTGGCGTAGGCGTCGAAGCCCGGCCGGGACGAGCCGCCGGGTGCCCATTCGCCGCGGGTGCTGGCCTCGGCGGAGACGTATCGCCCGCCGCGAAAGCCGGCGGCGACCGCGGGCTTGCGCTCGGGATCCTCGACGCCCGAGCAGGTGAACACGACGTTCGCGCCGTCGGGCAGGTGCGGGATGAGCGCCTCGGTGAACGCGAATGGCCCGAGGTGGTTGGTCGCGTAGGCCAGGTCCCACCCCTGAGCGCTCCGGCCGGGGCCGCTGGGCATGACGCCCGCGTTGTTGAGCAGCCCGGCGAGCGGGAGGCCGAGCGTGACGACCTCAGCGGCCGCGCGCCGTACGCTCGCGATGTCGGACAGGTCGCAGACGACCGGTACGGCGCCCCCGCCGCGGGCGTGGATCTCGGCCTGGACCTCGGCGAGCTTGCCCGGATCGCGGCCGACCAGCACCACGGTGCCGTGCCTGGCGAGCTCGAGCGCGGTGCGGCGGCCGATCCCGGACGTCGGGCCGGTGATGATCCACGCCCTGGCGGGTGCCGCGTCGTGGCTGGTGTCCTGCATGTCAGTTCCCTTCGGCAGTAGTTGAGGTCAGGTACCGGCCGGGGACGGAGGGCCCGCCCAGTACCCGCCAGACCGCGTCGAATCCGGCGCTGCTGCGGGCCTCGGCCTCGGCAGGCTCGCGGATCACCGCGTCGATCGTCGCCTCAGCGATCGCGGTCATCAGGGCCAGGACGAAGCCGAGTGGCGCATCCCGCATCGGCCCGCCGGTCCGGCTCCGGTCCAGCAGGGCCGCGATGCCGCTGAACGCCGCGTGCGCCGTCTGGCGGCTGCCGGCGGTGATGTCGTCATCCACTTCGAGCTGCGCCAGTGCCCGCCGTTTCCCCGGGTTGTCCGTGGCCCAGCGCAGCCACTGCGTCCACATGTGGCGGACCTGCTCACGCAGTTCGCCTCCGGTGTCAAGGCCGGCGGTCGCCGCCGCTGTCATCTCGGCCTTCAGGGCGAGGTAGAGCTCGTTCAGCAGCGCCGCTTTGGTGTCGAAGTAGACGAAGAGCGAGCCGTTGGAGACGCCTGCCTCTTTCGCAATCGCTGCTGTCGCCGCCCCGGTCCCCTGGGACGCGATGACGCGGGCCGCCGCCGAGACGATGGCGTTGCGCCGGTCCTGACTCCGTGGTCTGGCCATGACTTAACTTTATAAGAGAGTGTCTAGTCAGTCAATTAACTCCCGCGACGACGAGCCGCAGCCAGTGGCGCCGCCGCAAAACGAGATCATGCTCGCGGAGGAGTTCGGCAGGCCGGAGCCCGGAACCAGCCCCGGTGGAGCGGCTCCGGCGACACTGCGGCTTTACCGGGCGACGATGCTCACGATCTTGCCTGGCACGATGACGAGCCGGGCGACTTCCCTGCCGTCGATCGCCGCCGCCAGGGCCGGTGCGCTCCTCAGCTCGCGCTGGATGTCGTCCTCGCTCGCGCTGGCCGGCACCTCGATGGTGAATCGCACCTTGCCGTTCACCTGGACGGGCAGGCTCACCGTCGGGTCGGCGGCGAGTGCCTCGTCCGCTTCGGGAAAGGCCGCGTAGGTGAGGGACTCGGCGTGACCGAGGCGGCTCCACAGTTCCTCGGCAACGTGCGGCGCGAGCGGGGCGACCATCAGCACTAGCGGCTCGGCGAGCTGCCGCGGCAGCCCGCCGGTGTCAGCGGCAATCCTGGCCGCATGGCTGGTGAGCCCGATCAGCTCGGCGATGGCGATGTTGAAGCGCAGCTTCCCGAAGTCCTCGCGGACCGCCCTGATTGTCTGGTGCAGCTTGCGCGCCGTCTCCTCCCCGAGCGGCGCATCCGTGACGGCGAGCTGGCCGGTGTCCTCGTTCACGATGCTCCGCCAGAGCCGCTGGAGGAAACGATGGACGCCCACGACATCGTTCGTCCGCCACGGGCGGCTGACATCAAGCGGCCCCATCGCCATCTCGTACAGCCGGAGCGTGTCCGCGCCATAGGCGGCGTACATATCGTCGGGGCTGATGCTGTTCTTCAGGCTTTTGCCCATCTTCCCGGCCCGCCGCGTCACCGTCTGACCGTCATAGGTGCAGGTGCCGTCGGTGGCTTCGACAACGTCGGCGGCAGGTACGTACATGCCGCGGTCGTCGGTGAACGCGTCGGCCAGGATGTAGCCCTGGTTGAACAGCCGCCAGAACGGCTCCCTCGTTGAGACGTGCCCGAGGTCATAGAGCACCTTGTGCCAGAACCGCGCGTACAGCAGGTGCAGCACCGCGTGCTCGACGCCCCCCACATACAAGTCGACGCCGCCTTCGCCGGGCGCCGCGTCAGCGGGCACCATCCAGTAGCGCTCGACCTCGGGGCTCACGAATGCGTCATCGTTAACCGGGTCCAGATAGCGCAGGTAGTACCAGCACGATCCCGCCCACTGCGGCATGGTGTTCAGCTCGCGCCGGTACTGCCTCAGACCGTCCCCGAGATCCAGCTCCACCGTCGCCCAGTCCGCGGCGCGGGCCAGCGGCGGGACGGGATCACCGTGTTCGTCCCCGGCCGCCTCCGGCCGGTAATCCGCGATCTCCGGCAGGGTTACCGGAAGCTGGCTCTCGGGCAGCCCGATCGGCCGGCCGTCCTCGGCATAGACGATCGGGAACGGCTCGCCCCAGTAGCGCTGGCGTGAGAACAGCCAGTCGCGCAGGCGGTAGGACCGCGACTGCCGGCCATGCCCGCTGCTGACCAGCCAGCTGATCGCACCGCGGATCGCGGCCCGTGTCCGCAGCCCGGCCAGTTCCATCCGTCCGCCGCCCGCGTTTTCACCGTCGCCGGCGTAGGCCTCCGGCCAGGTGCCAGCGGGCGCGCCAGGATCCAGGGCATGCCCCGCGAGCCAGGCGGCGGGCGGCAGCACGGCCTCCTCGACCGGCAGGCCAAGCTCGCGGGCGAATTCGAAGTCACGCTGGTCGTGGGCCGGGACCGCCATGATGGCGCCGGTCCCGTATTCCATGAGCACGTAACTGGCGACGAAGACCGGTATCGGCTGCCCCGTTGCGGGATTGACCACGTACGACCCGGTGAAGACGCCGTCCTTGTCTGCTCCGTGCTGGCCCGCCATGCCCCGGCCGCGCTGGCGATCACCAGTGCCGGCGGCCTCGGTGCGGTACGCCGCTACCGCTTGCGCCGGACCGCCGGCCGCTGCCCCTGACCCTGCTTCGCCTCGCCAGGACGACGGCGTCCCGGCGGGGAACTGGTCCCTGGCCAGTCCCGTGGCCAGGGGATGCTCCGGGGAGAGAACCAGGAAGGTCGCCCCGGCCAGCGTGTCCGGGCGGGTCGTGAATGCGCTGACCGTCAGCCCCGGGTCGTCCGCCACGGCGAACTCGACAACGGCGCCATCGCTGGCCCCGATCCAGTTGCGCTGCATCCGCTTGATCGGCTCTGGCCAGTCGACCACGTCCAGATCCTCGAGCAGCCGCTCCGCATAGGCGGTGATGCGCATCATCCACTGCCGCAGCGGGCGCCGGAACACCGGGAAGTTCCCCACGTCGCTCCGGCCGTCGGCCGTGACCTCCTCGTTGGCCAGCACGGTGCCGAGACCCGGGCACCAGTTGACCATCTCCTCGGAGATGTACGCGAGCCGGAGCGAGTCGATGATGTCGCTGCGCTCGCCCGGCGACAGGTCCGCCCAGCTCGCGCCGCCCGGAACCGGCCGCGCACCTGACTCGAACTCCGCGAGCAGGTCGGCGATGGGCCTGGCCCGCTCTCGCTGCGGGTCATACCAGCTGTTGAAAATCTGCAGGAAGATCCACTGCGTCCACCGGTAGAAGGACTTGTCCGTCGTGGCCACCTCACGGCGAGCGTCATGCGCGAGGCCGAGCCGCTGCAGCTGGCGGCGCATGGTGGCCACGTTGAGGTTCGTCGTGACCGATGGATGCTGCCCAGTGCTGATGGCATACTGCTCGGCCGGAAGGCCGAAGGCGTCGTACCCGAATGTGTGCAGCACGTGATGACCGGACATCCGCAGGAACCTGCCGAACACGTCGCTGCCGATGTATCCGAGCGGGTGCCCGACATGCAGGCCCGCGCCGCTGGGGTACGGGAACATGTCCAGGACATAGAACTTCGGCCGGCCCAGCATGGCCTCGAAGCCCTCAGATAGCGGGCCGGACGGGTTCGGCGAGTGAAAAGCCCCGTGCTCCTCCCACCGCCGCTGCCAGCGCAGTTCGATCTGCCGCGCCAGTTCCGCGTTGTAGCGGAATGGCGGCGTCTCGGCAGCCGCCGCTGCCGTGCCGTCCTCGGTGTCCTCGTCCACGAAGTCCTCGCCGCTGTCGCGCTGTTTTAGGGAAAAGAAAAAGCCCCTCACGCCATGAGGGGCAGCCGCGCTGAGTCAGTGAGTCAGCGCGGCTCTGGAAGAAGCAGGCTCTGCCGGTCGGCCATGTCCCTACGATAGCGCGGCCCGCCGTCGCTCACACCTGCAGAGCAGCAATGCTCGACCGCGCTGAGAGCAGGAGCGTGAGCCGGGCAACGCCGATCAGTTGGTCGCGCCGGGCGGCCGGGCCGCCGCAGCGTGAGCGCCGGCCCGGCGGCCGGAGAACACCCCGTCCGCGAGAGACAGCCCGCTGACGTAGCTGCTCGAGCAGATCCCGACCGCCGTCCGGCCTGCGGCGTACAAGCCGGGCACGTGCGCGTCCTCGGCCGTGAGCACCTGGCCGGTCTCCTCGTCCACCCGCAGCCCGCCGAGCGTGAGACCGGGCGCCGGGTAGGCGGGCGAGTTCCTGATGGAGATGTCGATCGCGTAGAACGGCCCGACCTGGATGGGCGTCCAGAGTTCCGGCGCCTTGTGCGCGGGATCCCCGGCCTCGCTTGCGATGCCGTCGTTGTAGGCGGCCACGGTCGCTGCCAGGCCGTCCTCGGGCACGCCGATCCGGGCGGCGAGCTCACCCATGGTCCCGCCCTTCTTGTGGCCCGCCGTGAACAGGTACGCGGCCTGGATCTTCTGGAACGACTGGGCCTGCTGGCGGATCTGCCTGCGCGCCTTCTTCCAGATGACCGAATCGACGACCAGGAATCCGCGGCCGGAGTGCTTGTCGACCATGATCTGGGAATGGGTGGCGCCGTAGAGATCCTCGTTGGCGATGCGATCTCCGCCGGGCCCTACCGTCACGCCCTCCAGCAGGGCTGACGGCGGTGACAGGAAGCGCCAGGCCGTCATGCGCTCGAGGTGATCGGTGCTGCCGCCGGCGGACACGCCGAGGCGGATGCCTGTTCCGTCATCGCCCACGGTCCCGAGCGGGATGACGCCGGCGAAGCCACCCCCGTACTTCGCCTTCATCTCCCGGTTGAAGATGAACCCGCCGGCGGCCAGGATGACCGCGCCAGCCTGCTCCTCCGCCTCGGTCGCGGCGGTGCGCCACAGCGCCTCGGCCTGCCGGGCGAACCGCCTTCCCACCCGCGGCACCCAGTTGCCGAGCTTGCCCGCGACGGCGGTCAGCCGGCGGTGCCTTGTGACGATCGGATCGTCAACGCTGACGGTCCGGTACCGGACTCCCGTCACCGCGCCGCCGGTGACAATCAGCGAGTGCACGCGGCTCAGCGGCCGGAAGGCGACGCCCTTGCGCATCGCCGACTCCATGAGAGCGGCCATGAAGTCATGGCCCGACGACAGGCCCCTGGCGACCTGACGATGGCCGCGCGGAGCGGGGTCGGCCTCCTCGGTGTACGGCCAGGCCTTCTCATTGCCCGAGTAGTACAGGTAGTGAGCGTCGGTCGGATACGACGTCTTGTACGGGCACAGGGTCCCCCGGTACCGCGCGCCGTGCGCCTCCAGCCAGTCGATCATGGCCGGGCTCTCCGCGCAGAACCGCCGCAGCGTCGCGTCGCTCACGACACCGCGGGTCTCCTGCCGCAGGTAGCGGAACATGTTCTCCGGCGTGTCCGTCACGCCGGCGGCGTGCTGGTAGCGCGTCCCGCCGCCGGCGTAGACGACGCCACCCGACAGCGCGGACGCGCCGCCGCCGTAGCCGCGATCCAGGGCCAGCACCCGGGCGCCCGCGTCGGCGGCCTCGATGGCGGCGGTCACCCCCGCAACCCCGAAGCCGACCACGATCACGTCGTAGCTCGTGCGACTGGCCATCCGGACTCCCTCGGGGCGAGCGCGCGGCAGATGGTTCATCCGCGCCACGTCGCTGCCAGGTTACGACGACCGCGGGGCGCGGGAGCGTCACCGCTGTCAGGGGACCGTGGTCCGGAACGGGCGGGACCTTTCGCCCTGCCGGCGCACGGCGCGGCGCCCGATGCTGCCACCGTGCGCCGGCGATGCGGCCGGCCGCGCCGGAACTGGAGTTGCGCCGTGACCGGATCGAGCTACGTCCCGATTGTCGTGCCGATCGTCGCCTTCTTCGCGATGGCGTTGTGGCTCGGCCTGGTGTTCTACGCAGACAGTCACCCCGGCTACTCCCGCCGCAAGCCGTCCTCCGCGCCGGCCGTGTCGCCGGTGGCAGCGACGCTCAGGCCGCGGCTAGCACCCCGGCGAGAATCTCGACCGCGCGCCGCAGCGCCGCGGCGTCTTCCTCGGCGTAGCTGAGGCGAAGAGACGAGCCCGGCGGCTCGCCGGGAAAGCTCGCCCGGCCCGGGGTGACCGACAGCCCGCGCGCGGCGGCCGCGTC
>Ga0123356_10003173_pt1 | contig 17288 bp, 20 predicted proteins | sample TergutEmb28metaG_2_FD_92546 | JGI IMG/M metagenome (GOLD analysis project Ga0123356, IMG submission 92546) | Embiratermes neotenicus P3 segment gut microbial communities from Petit-Saut dam, French Guiana - Emb289 P3 | ecosystem: Host-associated > Arthropoda: Insects > Digestive system > Gut ...
ACTTGTGGAGGTGCAGTATCCTAGTACAAACTATGTAGAAGGAAAACTTCTAGGCTGAGGCTTTTGATACCGCCGTTGAGTTGGAGATTACGGTGCAGGCTAAGTGGTAATTCAGACAATTGATCGGAGACGACAGTTTGTATCCATAAACCGAAAGGGCAACGCGGTAACGCGCTGTAAGATACAGGGAAATCCATCTGAACCTATGTCGCAAAGTTTACCCTACTCAAACCTTTGCAAGTAACCAAAATCATTGTTCACGAAACTTTGGATAGAAAACCGCAAATACAGTGTCTGTTTCTTTTGACATGTAGACAAGTTGACGTCCTTGAATTGCGAATACATGTGTCCATATGTTTCCCTCATGTTTTTCTTTTAAAATTACCTGGCTTTCGGTTTTTTCATATGTATAAAAGCGTTTTGCGTTTATACCTCCGGAGTCGCCCGGGTATTTCCGATAACATAGGGTTGTCGAAAGTAAGAGTTGCCGTACTGTCACTGAAAAGGTCCAGAAAACTCCACGTGCTGTATGTATGTGTGTCGTAACGCGGCTCGAGTGGTGCATCTACAGCTTCATAACGCGCGACGCAACCGGCCTTGCGCTCTGGGAATTCAGTCGGCGCAGTAATGATCTTTGCGCGCCGTTGTTGTTCGATGGTTTCGTCGCTTCGGATAATTATGCATTTTTTAGGTTTGTTGAAATCGTATTTGGCAAGGACTTTTTCGCCGACGCGGTACTTGCGCCCTTTGCGTTTCGAGTAGTTTACTTTAATTTTCGCAAGAAGAGGTTTCGTGACATTCGGCACAGAAACTGTAACGCGAAAAGTTTCGCTTGTTATTTTGCCGTTGAACTCTGTCGTAAAAGTGCAATCGAGTTTTTCGACAACTCCTATCGCTTCGGTTTCGTTTTGCGGGTTGATTTTGCCGGAGTCAAGAATAATAGTGCGGATTATTCCGTAGATAATACCATACACAAGTGTAATACCGAGTACGCCGAAACTTGCAAAAAGTATCGGCTCGGCGCTTGGTGTAAGTTCGGTGAACTCGTAAATAAAAACTGTGCTGCCCAGTACGAAGCGAAATATTACATAGAACATTGCTGTGGCAAAAATGAGTCCGTACACACTGCCAATCGCATACAAGAAGGGATTTCTGTGTTTCCTTGTTTTATTTTCTATTGCTTTGCTGCGTATTTCTATTAGACGTCCGAGATTTTCCCAAAACACTTTCCAATTGCCGTCAGTGTAATATGAGCAAAAAAATCCGAGTATCAAAAGCGCAATACCGAATGTAACCGCGATGATAAGACAAATTATTACACCCGTACTCATAAGTTCAATGTGCTTTATTATATGGTTTCTGTCAATAATTTATCTATGTCCAAATTTCCGTTATTTCTGGCGTTATGTGTTGCGCTTGTGTATTATTCTGCCGTAGCAACGGAGAATCCGCGTCTGGAGGTTCTTGGGCTTGGCGAATATGCAATCTATTCGCGCGAGGATGTAAAAAGTTCCCTGGTTTCGCGCCGGGTCAGCAGCGGAAGCGGATACATCTATTACACTGAATCGGTAAAAGCGGCGGCATTACGCGAAAAGTTTACAATTATTGACGGGGAAAGTATTGTTTGCCGTTTTTCGGCACAGCAAATATTCAAAAAACTTGGATATCAAGAGGTAAGTTCCGGAGAAGGAATACATTACGGCTACTCTCCGCGGGGCTTGGACTTTATCAAAGTTTCTGGGCAAAAAATTAACTTGCAAGTTGCAGAGCGCGGCGGCATAACCATTGTTGGCTGGCCGGTGATTTTGGGCAGCTTTTAAGCAGTTGAAACCTTTGCAATTCTTTTTCGAGGGCGCTCACGCCCTTGTTGTATAAGGGCTGCGCATTAGACGAGCGTTAGCGAGACGCAACGAAGTTTTCGTAACCCCTCTCAAAATGAATTTTACAAAGATTTCGGTTGACTTTTTCCTGGCAGTCGTGTATCATGAAGGCATGAAAATTAATTGCATAAACCTACTTACCCTCTTATCGCCTCGCGGGTACGCAAAGGGTTAGTGTTTTGCATTAAAAAGTTAAAACGACAACCGCTTCGCAATCCGCGAGGCGGTTTTATTGACTGATCTGCAGTTTTTTGGTAAAATAAAAAAAATTAGGAGAAAAATTTTATGGACTTTATATCTATTCACAAAAAATGGCGCGAGTATTGGGCAAAAAACGGGACTGATAAGTACGATCCGAACTCCAAGAAGCCTAAGTATTATCATTTAATTATGTTCGCGTATCCTTCGGGTGCGCATTTGCACCTCGGGCATTTTTTCCAGTATTCGCTGCCGGATGCCCATGTGCGGTTCAAGCGGATGTGCGGTTACAACGTGTTCAATCCGATGGGATTTGATGCGTTTGGGCTTCCGGCGGAAAATTTCGCGCTTAGGACGGGTACTCATCCGCGTGCGAACACGGTCAAACACATGGAGATCATGAAAGGTCAATTCGAAAAAATGGGCGTCATGTCCGATTGGGATTGGTCCGTGACCACGTGTTTTCCGGATTATTACCGATGGACCCAGTGGCTTTTTGTCGAAATTTATAATGCTGGGCTTGCTTATCAAAGGTTGGCGCCGGTTAATTGGTGCAGCAAGTGCAACACGGTTCTGGCAAACGAGCAGGTCGCCGGCGGCCTGTGCGAGCGCTGTGATACGCAGGTTGTGCGAGTAAACAAAAAGCAATGGTTTTTCAGAATTACCGATTTTGCAGAAGAGTTATTGGCTGGACTTGACGGACTTGACTGGCCCGAGAAAACCAAGACAATGCAGCGGAACTGGATTGGGAAGTCGGTGGGCGCCGAAGTTGCGTTTGACGACATCTTGGTTTTTACCACCCGCATTGATACAATCAACGGTGCGACTTTTTTGGTTTTGGCTCCGGAACATCCGCTTGCGGTCAAGTATATAACGAAAGAACAACGTAAGGCATGCGACGATTACATTGCGGCTGCAGCGAAAAAAAGCGACATCGAGCGTTTGGGCACAGAAGGGGAAAAAACCGGCGTATTCACCGGCAGCTATGTTACAAACCCGGCAAACGGAGAGCGTGTTCCCGTTTGGATTGCGGATTATATTTTGTCGACTTATGGAACCGGCGCTATAATGGCGGTTCCGGCGCATGACGAGCGCGATGAGGGTTTGGCAAAAAAATATAACCTGCCGATTGTTAAAGTTGTTGACGGCGAGTTTGAACCGGCTAAACAAAAGATGTTAAAACAACTTGGCAATAAGGCGAAGACGAAAATAACCTATCGTTTGCGCGACTGGGGCATCGGTCGCCAGAGATATTGGGGCTGCCCTATCCCTATCGTTTATTGCGACAAGTGCGGTACGGTTGCCGAGACGCGCCTGCCGGTAATTTTGCCTGAAATCCAGGACTTTTCACCGAAAGGTGTTGCGCCGCTTGCCAGTCATCCCGAGTTTTACGAGTGTACTTGTCCAAAATGCGGAAAACCCGCCAAGCGGGAATGCGATACCATGGATACATTCGTTTGTTCCTCGTGGTATTATCTGCGATTTCCGGACGCCCATAGTGATAAAGAGCCTTTCAGCAGGGCGACCGCGACAAAGATGCTTCCGGTTGACAAATATACCGGCGGTGCGGAACACGCTTGCATGCACTTGCTTTATGCGCGATTTGTTGCAATGTTCCTGAAAAAACGTAAAATTATTGACTTCAGCGAACCGTTCAAGTCGCTTATTCACCCCGGTCTGATTCTGGGCACGGACGGACAGAAAATGAGCAAGTCAAAGGGCAACTACACCGAGCCAAGTGTGTATGAAGCCAAGTACGGCAGCGATATTTTACGTTTGTATATGGCGTTCGGATTTAACTATACCGAGGGCGGTCCGTGGAATGACCAGACCTTGCAGGCGACTGTGCGTTTTCCCGAAAGGATCGAGGCAGCGATTGGAAACGAGAAAGCGGGCGAGATCGATAAGGAGTTGCTTTACGTAATGCACTCTACGATTAAGGCTGTGCGGAATGATTTGGAAACGTTTAGTTTCAATACGGCAGTTGCGCGATGCATGGAACTTCTGAACGCAATTCAAAAGACAAAAGGCGGAACTCGCGAAGCTGTGCGAACCCTCGTTCTGCTGACAGCGCCGATGTTTCCGCACATCGCCGAAGAGTTTTGGGAGATGACTGGAGGCAAACCGAGTGTCTTTGACCAGCCCTTCCCCGTCTTTGACGAAAGATGGCTTGTGCGCGATACCGTCGAAATCGCAGTTCAAATCAACAGCAAAATCGTCGGTCGGATCGAGGTTCCAAGTGCCGCTGCGCAGCCACAGGTCGAAAAACTTTGCACAAAATTCACCGACGGGATACAAGTCAAAAAAGCTATCTATATAACTGGTAAGTTGATCAACTTTATTGTATAGTAGGTTCGAAATGGACGAAAATGCTAAGCCTCTTAATCTGTATTTTGTTGGCGTTCCCTACAAGAATCGAACTTGTAATTGGTCCTTAGGAGGGACCCGTTATATCCATTTAACTAAGGGAACTTGTTAGGAATACTAACACAAAACAACAGAAACGGCAAGATTAATCTTATGCCGTTTCTTATTTTTGGGTACAGTTTCGTTTGGACTTGTAAGCCCTATTTTTTGACACTCATTATCTACCATTAGTAATTACCCAAGAGAAAGTCTATTGCGTGGATTACTCTTATGCCGTTATGCGTTGTGTTCGTGATGTAGTCGTCAAGAGTTATTATGTATTTTGGGAAGTGGTCTTTTGCGTTGTTCAACGGCTCTAATTCTCTTGCGAGGATATTAGGGTCCAGGATGCTTGCAGCGACTTGAAAGTATTCGACTCCGCCTTTATGTTCGGCGACGAAGTCTATTTCCTTGATTACTGTTTTATCTTCTTTTTTCACTTCGATTTTACCAACACTCAGTTTATATTCACGCCTTAGCAGTTCAAGAAAAACTATGTTTTCCAGCACATGCCCCATGTCTGTTTCTTTGCTTGCAAGAAGCATGCTGCGAAGACCGCTGTCCACGGCATAGTATTTGGCATTCTTTTTTAAGATTTGTTTACCTTTAACGTCAAACATGTTCGCTTCATAAACGATGTAGCTGTCTTTTAAATAGTCGATGTATTTTTCTACGGTGTTATAGCTCACTTCACGCTTATTTGATTTTAATGTGTTCGTGATGTTTACTGACGATGTTTCACTCCCAACGTTTTGGAATAAGAACTTTGCAATGCTTGTAAGTATTCCTTCTTGAATGGTTTTCCCACGTGCCAATATGTCTTTGCGTATTATGGCGCTATAAACATCATCGAGATAATCAAATATATTTTTTTGTGTATTTAGTTGAAGTGTTTGTGGGAAAGAGCCAAGCCTTAAGTAATCATCCAATTCTTTTTTGTAGAAGTTCTTCCAACTCTCTTTGAATGCCGATGGCATTGTGCCTGTCGTTGCGGTTTCTCCACGCTCAAATTGCTGGTTTTTCTTCGCCTGTAAGTATTCTCTGAATGACAGCGGTAGCACGTGGATTGTTATGCATCGACCCGTGAGCAGTGTAGCGAGTTCGCCAGATAATAAAGACGAGTTAGAACCAGTAACGTATATGTCTACTTTTTCTTTCGTTCTTAGGCTGTTGATTGCTTTTTGAAAATCGTTTACCATTTGGATTTCGTCAAGGAATAAATAAGTCCAACCGCCTTTGTATAAACGCTCGGTTATGTAATCGTGCATCTTTTTATAATCAAGCAAGTCTTCGTTCTCTAACTTCTCAAAGTTAAGCGAGATTATTTGCTCTTCCTTAACGCCTTCTCTTTTAAGTTGCTCTTGGAATTGCTCCATCAAAACAGACTTCCCGGAACGGCGTATTCCAGTCACGACCTTTATCAGGTTCTTCTCTTTAAACCCATTAAGTTTGTTTAAATAATTTGTGCGCTCCACGTAGTTATTCATGCGACACCTCCACGCAGAGAGTATAGCAGACCGAGTCCTCAAAAGCAAGCAGATTTTTCACTCGACTGAAAAATCTCCGTCAAATCATGTCGGTTTTTCAACGCCTGTTTATCTTCATCGTTCCCATTCTAGCATCGCCTTGGACTTCCATTAGCTGGTTTATTAACTCAGCGCCCTTGCCAGCGTGTCTTGTCCAACGAGCATGCTTTAGTTGTCAATTTTGTAGATAGTATGGTACTATATTGCATGATAGCGTGTTCCAACTGGTGTTATAAGTCTTATAAGCGAGATTTAGATTTCTACTAAGGGCAAATTCCGGGTTCAATTCCCGGGGGGAAGGCCAAAATATCGACTCCGGGTTGGTAACGTTAAAACTGAATCTTCAAGGGGGATAAATGATTAATCGGGAGGAAATATTTAATTTCACAAAAACTAAATATGGAATTACCCCCGACTATCCTTGGAAGAGAACGCCCAATTATGCCATACTCCGTCACAAACAAAGCCGTAAGTGGTTTATGGCGGTTGTCGACATTACGGAAGACAAAATTGGCATCGGCGGCAAGAAAATTATTGACGCATTGCTTTTAAAGAATGACCCTTTACTTATAGGCTCGCTGCGAATGGAGAGGGGTATTTATGCTGGCTATCACATGAACAAGGAGCATTGGATTACCATCCACTTGGGAAGTGGTATTTCAAAGGAAAAAGTTTTCGAACTGATTGACATGAGTTATAATCTGACAAAGGAGCGTAAGTAATGAACATTTCTGAATTGTTAAGCGACAAAACTATGAAGCCTCTTGAAAAAAGAAAAGCCATCGCTGATGCAGTTTTGAACGGCTCGACAAAAATCCAGGACTTGATGGCGCTGAAGGTTGACGACAAAAAACTTGCTTTGGTTTTTGAATCCATTGAGGAGCTTTCAAGTAAAACTCCTGACATGGCAGAGTTAAACTGGCTGAAGTTTGCCGAGTCCCACATGCTTTCAGCCGACAATAACATCAAGCGCGAAGCTGCAAGGATTATAGGCAACATTGCACACCGCTTTCCCGGCGACTTGGGTTCGGTTATTCCGAAACTTATAGGAAATGCCAAAAGCGGCAGCACGATTATTCGTTGGAGTTGTGCTTATGCCTTGGGGAAAATCATAGTTATTCCTAAGCATGCAGACTCTGATCTTTACGGAAAACTAGAAAAACTTGCCGAGCAAGAGCCGATGAACGGCAATAAAAATCAGTATCTTAACGGCTTGAAAAAAGCTGCGAAGTTGAGGGTTTAGCCTTAGAAGTTTACGATAAATGACGTTATTCATACAAAAAAGCCCGGCGATGTGGAAATCACTGGGCTTTTTAGGTTTGTACCTTACGGCAAAATTATGCAGCAGGATTGTAAAGTGCTTCGATTTCGCTGTTGATTCTTACGAAATCAATTTGTGCCATCTTGTAAAGCGGAACATCAGCAAGGCTTTTGATAAGTTCAATGCCTTCGCCAATCAAGAAAGTAAGTTCTTCCAAGTATTCGTCGGCATCACGACCTACGGCTTCTGCTGCTTTGACGACATCGTCATAAGAGAAGAAGAATACTTGTTTGCCTACCTCACCATATGTTGCAGCGTCATAGAATGCAGCCAAGTCAACGAAGTGGAATTGGTTTAGGTTGTTGAAATAAGCGTGCAATATATCGCTGTTTTCTTGGCTTGCAACAACAAGCCTGTGCCATTCATGTGTGTAGGAAACATATTTCTCGTATGCTGTTGCTGGAACAATTACAACTTTTTCCGCGGCGCCCATAATCCAGATGTTGTTTATTTTTGCAACCTTGCCTTTTGCATCTGTGCCTTTCAAAGCAACCGTATTACCTTTGCAGCCTTCAACTGAAGTTGTGTAATACAAGTTGGAAATCTGAACAGCCAAATCAACAGTGGCATCAACATAGAAAGTAACCTTAACAGTGTCTGTTTTGTTATCGTTGATAACTTTTGCGATTCCCGGAATGACTTTTTCATTTCCAAGAACTTTTGTAGCCTGATAGTTTTGTACGACTGCGCTGTTTGTTTGCGTGAAGTTTGGCGTCATGTTAATAGGGGCTGCAATTGGGCAGCATGCACACATTACAGTCGCAAGAATAGTAGCAATAAACGTCATTTTAATTTTCTCCTTTAATTTTTTCAATTTGTTATGAAGGCTTATTCTTCGTTTTCAGCCATGAGTTGAGGAACACGGCAATCCAAAGTTTTTTGTGCTCGACCACCTCCTTTATTTCCCAAGTTCAAGTCAAGATATAATTCTTGGGGAGCAGTTACACATACACGCATTTTTGCCTTTGCAAAGGTCTGTTTTTCCGTGTACATAATCATAACGATTGAGCTATACTGGTTTTGTGGTTTTTTCAAAAGTTCTTGGCATATTTGGTACGCCAGATGGACAAAACGTCATTTTAGAAGGAGGAAGTGAAGCTTATGGAAGGGAAAATCAGGGTTGGTGTGCCCTGCTTGGTCACCAGGGGCGACAGGATTCTTCTTGGGCAAAGCTCCAAGTCGGGACCTCAATTTAAGCAGTGGGTTACTCCGGGCGGTGGCGTGAATTTTGGCGAAACTTTTGAAGACACGGCGAAGCGGGAAATATTGGAAGAAACAGGGCTGGTAATCAAAAATGTCCAGCAGTTTAAAACTTATGAATTGATAAACCCAAGCACCGGTAACCATCGGGTTTTCGTGACACACACTGCCGAATGGGAAAGCGGCGAGATAAAAATCGGTAAAGAGAGCGACCTTTTTATGGCAGGCTTTTTCACGAAGGAGGAAGTCAAGCGAAAATTGGTCGAAAAAGGAATCGACGCCAACGGTCCGGTCGCAAAAATATTGAAAGATTCCGGATGGCTTTAAAAAAATTGCAGTTTTCAGACATTTGTGGTATCATTAACCATGAAACTTTATCGTGTAACTACCGAAAAAAGAGCGCAAAGCAGAATCCAAGCCGAGGCGGGACAAGTAACCTTGACAAGTGACGTTCCGATTGTAAGTCCGGATTACTCTGCGGTTAAAACTGCCGATGAAGTCAAGGGTTGCAAGTTTTATTTTATTGACTATATGGACGCTGTAAACTTTATGATAAAAAAGGAGTTTTTCTATAAAGGTCCTGATGAGGCTTTGACGATACTTGTCTACGATGATGTTCCGCAAGACTTCTTGAAGCCGGAAAAATGCAGTATTGCTGCGTTTCCAACCGGTGCACAAGCATTCAATGCGTGGTACACAAGGGAGTATGCAGGATAAAAGAAATTAAGAAGTTGTTATCTAAGCCGATCATCATACGCCGAATGCTGTCGGAGATTTGTCACTTGACAAGCAGGAATACATCCGGAGCCAGGTGCTTGCTGCCGCAGGAAAGGCATCTACGCCTGAAAGCGTGCTGGACAAAGTTGGACCTTGCCGAAAACAAGGTGGATGGATAATGCTGCGTTCTCGGAACCTGAAAAATCATAGGAATTTTTTTATATTCTCTTGCTGCTGCTTGAAGTTACTGGATTCATAGTGACCGTGGTAGGCGGTTTTGAACCTCACAGTCAGGAGTTTGCGCAGTGATTGCTGCATAAGGCGGTCTCCATCGGGCATCAGGTCGGTTCTGCCGATAGTGTCACTGAAAAGAACGTCACCTGTGAACAAGCAGTCGCCAATAAGGTACACAACGCTTTGCGGACTGTGACCCGGACAAAGTATAGGCTTGATTTTTACATTGCCGACTGCGATTTCCGTTTCATCTTTTGGCAGATGTACCGGACAGTCGAAGTACTTGCGATAGTCGCCGAGGTGAAAGACGTGGTCGAAGTGCTCGTGCGTTAACAGAATCGCGTCCGGTTTTTTACCGTTCAATGCTTTTTGTACATCTGCAAGGCGCGCGCCGGCGTCAACAAGCAAAACAACACCCCCTTCGCATTCGGCGATGAAGGTGTTGCTACCTATATGTCCGGTGATTGCTTGGACTTTCATTATCGATAAATCACGAACATCTCGCGGTTTCTGATTTTGACCAAAAGACCGGCTGTTAGGTCGTTGAGCTGGACTCTTCGTTTATGCCGATATTCCGAGCTCTTCTCTCCGTCCTCGATATACATAAAACCAACTTCTTTCGAGTGGTTCAGCAGTTCGCCAATAAACTCGCGAAAGCGTGTCATCGCCGCATCGTAATTTTGCACGTTTTGGCTTTCAATTCCCTGCTTTTCGGCTTTGATGGCTGCGTAGATATCACTGCCTGGCGCTGATCCGGCGCCGAAAGTAACCAATCCGCCGAATGGCTGATTTGTCGTCTGGTATTGTTTCGATTCATGAAGCATTTTGTTTTTATCGATGTATTCGTCCAGTTTTCTTTGAGCCTTTGCGACCTTTGCGTCTTCCTTAAGTTGTTTACCTTTGCTGTCGGCCTTGTCAACAGCATCAAATGCAGTCGACGAGGCGCCAACACTCATCATTCCCAAGCCGCTAAGCCCTGCTGTTCCCAGCGGAGTGCTTGAAGACACCTTCTTTTTGGCTTTGAGGACTTTGCTCCTCATCTTGTCGTATTTCATATCGAATTTGTCCAACTGTTCTTCGTAATCTTCGGAAGACATTACGCCGGCAATTTCTTCAAGGCGAGTTCTGCCAACAATGGAATCGTTTCTGTCCAGTCCGACCACTTTGCAAAAGTCAGGCGAGGTTTTGGCATCCATAAAGTATTTGCCGCCTTGCTGCTCGGATTGACCGGAACAAAATTTTGAAAAGACACCAAGAACAGCCGTTTCGTCCTTGGCGCCTTCAATTTGGTACATTAATAAACTCATATTCCCCCCTATCTACAGAGTTAAATTTCTCCGTTAATGACTTTCAACAAATACGCAGGTCCTGCCGCATCCGGAGCCGCACCGGCTCCTGCCCCTGGTAAACCCATGCTTGCCCCTGATCCACCAGACGAACCTGATGCCGCCGGAGCAGCAGCCATAGGTTCCGGAGCCGCGTTTGGCGGCGGTGCTGCTGGTGGTGGTGGCGGCGGCGCTGCTGGTGGCGGCGGAGGTGCGGTCGGGGCAGATGGCATCTGAGGCATTTGCGGCATCTGTGGCATCTGGGGCATTTGCATAGGTTGTTGCTGCATCATTTGCTGTTGTTGCATCATGGGCTGCTGCATCATCGGCTGCATTTGCTGCATCGGCATCATAGATGGCTGCATTATCATCGGTTGTCTCATTTGATGCATCGGCATCATCACTCCACCGCCCATCATGCCTCCGCTCATGGAATCGCTGCCTCCGTACATTCCGACGTCAATACCCATCTCGGCAAGCCGCATAAGTATTGCTTGGCTTGTAAACATATCAATGTCTGTCATCTTCTGAATCATCATGCTTTTGCAAGAATCGTTGTAAAGACCCGAATAAATGTGTGACGAAAGGTTCTCGATCATCTTTATCATGTTCATTGTTGCGCCGATAATCATACCATATTGAGTATTGCCTACGGAGTTTGCGTCAATAGATATATTCAGCAGGATTTTTTCCAATTCGTGTAAAGTCATTGCGGGTCCCTCTTATAACCGCTTAGAATTTGCCAAGCAGATAGAATCCGTAAACGTTTGAACAAACGGCGTTTTCTTGGATAAGCAAACGCGGGTCGTTAAACAATTCGCGCAAGTATTTTTCGTAAAGCAACGCTCCACCACCGGTGATGATGATTTTGTTGAACTTGTTGTACTCAAGACCGATACCCATAACGTTCTTGTAGACGTTTTCGGACTGGTGCTTTTTGTGCTTTTCAACGATTGCCTCAAGGTCGAAAACACCGAACGGAGTCTCAACTTTGTATGATTGAAGCAATGCCAAGTCAAGCTCGTGCGGGTTAAGCGCATAGATATTTGCTTCCGGGAACTTTGTGTTTGCCTCTTCCTGAACACCTGCTATGCAGTCACTTGTACCAATTTCAAAGCCGAATGTTCCGCGAACCTGTGCAGATTCCAAAATCGCAAGGTCAGTTGTACCCCATCCGATGTCAATAACAAGTACACGTTGCTTAAGCAAGTCCTGGTTAAGTTCACCTTTCTTTGCATCGTAAACATAGTTATAGATTGTTCCCAGTGGCTGCGGAACAACGATAACATCCACAACCTCAAACTGAACAGTTTCAACCTTGTCCCATACAACGCTTTTTACGTCGTAAGCGCCAAGCAAGCTGCGTTTCATCTCTTCAACAACGGCAGTGTTTTTCGAAAGAGCGGAAGGAACCCCTGTAACAACGCGAACTCTTTCGCCGTTTGCTGCTTCAAGAATCTTAGTAATTCCGATGATAGCCTCTGTTTTAAAGTTAGCCGAGTTGTAACGCGCTTTTCCGCGTCCTCCACTTCCAAGCACCGTGATGTCACCCACTTCGTAAACCTCTTTGTTGAATACGAACATGTGGTAGTCGGTTTTGAACGAATAAACAAGTCCTGCATCATTAATCGTCTTGATTGTGTTACGATAGACTTGGTTTTTACCTCCGTCCGTCCATGTTTTAATCGTGCTGTTTGCGACGTCGATACCGACGATGCGGTCGTACGCCTTTCCCTTGTAATCAGCACTGAAGTCTTCTTTTTTTGCTGCTGCTTCTTTTTTAGCCATTTTTCTTTTACTCCTTTTTTGATTTTTTTAAATTTATTTATAGGTTCCCTATAACATTTTTCAACGCAAACTGTTGTATTTTTGCGTTGTCTATGTCCTTGATTTTCAGGACATACGTTCCGTTCTTTTTGTCTAATTTTGCCGATCTGACAAAGATTCCGGAACTGAACAATAAGACATCAATAGCTGCACCTCCTTTGTAACATACCACGGCAACATGCATCTTTGGGTCGTCCGCTTTTACAAGGCTTGCCGTAACTGTACATTTTTTCTCCTCGACATTAAGCGGGACCGCCAAAGCATATCCAAGCGTTTCACTGCCCTTGCAGATTGCCTGATAATCCAGATAATTTGGCGCTGTATAGTCTGTTTTTGCTACGGCGTAACGAAAATCATCGCGCGCCTTTTGCGTTACCGATGAAACCCCCATGTTACCCTTCAACTCCTTAATTTGTTCACATATGTCCATTATTTTTCTCCTTCTCCTTCCACTTGTTCTTGTTCTTCTTGCTCTTTTTCGACTTGTCCTTCGTCATTTTTCTTGTAAAAACTTGCGCTTTGCAATGCGGAAATTGCTTCTGCCGCAGCCTCGCGGTCTTTGCGGTCTTGTTCGGCTTTTTCCTCTGCAGTCAGAACTCTTTGTTTCGCTTCAACTTCGGTCATGAAGCCAACGTTCCTGATTTTTGCCGTTGCATCAATGATTTCCTGATCGGAAAGTTGTGCCTTCGTTTTGCGGTCTTTTGCTTCCGCATAAGTCAGGAAGTCTTTGTTTTTTATGCCCCGGTCGAGATGGCTTAGCCATGCAAGACCTTCTTCTTCAACCTTTTTGCGTTCTTCGGGCGTGAGTTGTTTGTCCGCCTCGACTTTTGCCTCGTAAATCATGTCGTTTTTGCGGTTGCTCATCATAACATTAACTTTGGCTACACCTTGCCTTGCTTCTTCCTGAGCTTTTGCCATTTCGTCACGCTGTTCTTTCACGGTCTTGTTTTGGGTGATTTCGCCGGAGCTTTTTTCTTCGATTTTTGTGTATCTGAACATGCGCAGCGCCGCGTCCGAATCATCATCCTTGGGCACTACTTTATCGCGTTCTGCGAAAATTCCAGAATCTTTTTTTTCTTTGTCGCTGTTATTATCAGTCTTTGGCAAAGATTTTTTCCAGAACCACATCTGTCCCCCCTCATTTGTGCTGTCCAGTTGGTTGAAGATTATCACGCACCGTTTTTTTTGTAAAGCAAATTAGCACATTATTTGCTATGTTATTTTGTACACTTACGGGCAGTTTATTCCGTTGCTTTTTTACTTTGGAGTTCCGAGAAGTCAACTTTTGTTTGACCGCGCACATTTCCTTTTGCCTTTTCAAGTATAACCAATTCTTTCGCTTCCATATCAAGAGTATAGTCAAAAGTTTTGGCGTCATTCACGTCAAATTCATAGAGTGTCTTTACAAGCCTGCCGGAAGGTTCGTGCAGCGCCAACGTTGTAATTACTTTTTGCTCCACATGCTGACCGCCCAAAATTTGCGAGAAACAAAGCAACACAAAATTTCCGGGAAGAAAATGTATGTTATGCAAAACGTTGAAGTCAATGGTTATATAGTCTTGCTTTTCCGCTTCGTGGATTGTGCAGAAGGTGCACTGCTTGATATCGGTGACACTTCCCGGCATATCTGTCCAAACGACGAACATATTTTTATCCAAACGTCTGACGCAGGTGCTGAATTTGGTCGGTATTGTGATAAGCGGCCAGGCTTTGTCCTTGCTGGGATCAATTATCGCAACGCCGTAGTAAAACTCGTCAAAGCGGGGTTCGCGGTTCACGACGATTTTCAGGTCTTCGTATTTATAAATTTCACTGTTGAAAACAGTTTTTTCATTTCGCAGAGCACTGAAAACATCGCCCTTTATTCCGCATTCCACCAAAGTGCTTTCGTGTTTGTCCCAGGTCTTTACCTCGGTATCCTCGATTTTTATCATACTTCCCCCTTATCCTTCATCATATACGTACACCGTTCCGGAAAAGAATTGTCCCAGCCGCTTTTCGATATTCGTTTGGTCGCGCCCCGGTGGGGCAAAGACCGGATCGGGTTCGCTGCTGGCGTTTTCTTGTTTTGGCGGACTGAGGAACTCGAAAGCGCGTTTCAGACGTTCTACTAACTCGGCATTTTTCGGTTTTACCGGTTCCGCCGAAGCCGGCTGGGTTGCCTGAGCCGCAGGACCAGCCGCTGCATCCGGTTGTATTTCTGCCGCTGTCCCGTCCGCTTCAATCGTAACCGCTTCCTCGGCACCTTGTACTTTCGGCGGTATATCGGACCCCCGTTTTTTTACCGCTCCTTCAGTTTTCAAAGATTCTGCATTTTCAAGCCCTTCCATCATCCATGGCGGTGTGTATTTGCCGAAATCCGGGCGTTTCAAAGCCGCCTGTTGGGCTTCAAGCCTCATAGCCATTATGTTTTGCTGGACAACACTGCTTGCCAAAGCTTGCTGGCTTGTAAGAGCGTTTTGTACGACCTGGGTTTGCTGCAGACTTTGCTGCATCATCATTTGCATAAGTTGTTGAGTAATTTGTGCTTGGGCTTGCATATATGCCTCTGTTTCCGGGTGTGGTTTAAGGACGCGTACTCCTGGCATTACCGGCATTGTCGGCATCACCGGCATTTGTTGGAAGTTTCGCATGCCAGGCATGTTCTGACCCTGCTGACCTTGCTGTTCCTGAGGTTCTTCACCCGGCTTTTTCCGTGCTGCATAGGGTCTGACGTTGAATTGTTCATTCGGGTCGGTTTTCGAAATCATACGCTCGATTCGGCGTCGGATACCGCTGTTTGTTGGTTCTATGTTCAAAATATTTGCTGAAAATTCTTCATAGTAAGCTGCTTGGTTTGCGAAAAACGTGCCGGATACCTCGCTGACTTTCCTGAACAAGTTTTCGAACTCGAGCCAATACATTTTAAATTTTAATACAACCAGCATCAAACACAGCAACCATACAATCAAAAGTCCGACCGGAACGGCTACGGCTTGCAAAATCTTCTCGCCGCTTGCAGAGCGCGTAATATTTTCAAGCCCTATAAAATGCGACAGGCTGACTGCCAGTGTAATCAGCAGGGTAACTGCTACGATGCTTGTAAATCCCCACGGTTTTTGCTTTTTGTTTATTTTTTTGAATGTTCTGTAGTTTAGATAGTGTCTGATGTTATTAAAATCGTCGTACATTCTGCAATAGGCAAGAAACAGCATCACAATATCATTTTTGTTTTTTGTAAGAATCGCGAACAACTCATCTGTTTGTTTGGTGCTTGAATCCACGGTTCGCATAAACCCTTCCAAACCGCGAAGGGCGGCAGCGTTGCGGTGGTTGGGAAGACCTCTGGCCTGCTTCAAACATATTGCAATCCACAACAATACGACCAAAGCTGCAAATGCGTAGACAACATAAAGAACGATTGACGAAGTAAAGTCATCAAACGCCTGCAGTGCATTTAAGTACAATTTGGGCATTGTAATTTAATAGTACAGCAGTAAAAAATTTTTGTCCACAAATTTGAATATGTATGCTATCTTGGAGTGATGAAAAACAAGGCTTTGATAGTGGGGCTTGGCAACCCGGAAGGTAAATTCTTCAAAACATATCATAATGTGGGTTTTATCTGCGCGGAAAAACTGGCTGCGGAACTGGGTACAAGTTTTAAAAAGAAAGGCAACCAGCTGCTTGCCCAGGCAGACGGTCTGTATATACTAAAGCCGCTTATGTACATGAATCTAAGCGGACAAGCTGTGCAGGCAGTTTTGCGCAAACACAGAATTACTCCTGACAAGATGATAGTTTTTGCGGACGACATATATATTGACAAAGGTAATATCAGGGTAAGTTTCGGCGGGTCGTCCGGCGGACATAATGGTCTTGGGAGCATCAACGAAATTGTCGGGACAAAGCAATACACCAAAATTCGCGTTGGAGTGAAGCCTTCAAAAGCGCCGCACAGTATAACGAACTATGTTCTTTCAAAAGTTGACAAAGACGATAACATTGCAATCGAAAAGGCGGTTAAAGCCGCCTTGATGCTTGTAAACGGTGAGCCTTTGGAAAAAGTGCAATGCGCGTTTAATACGGCGAACACTATCTCCGGCGGCTTGTAAGGATCAGAAGGTACGATGCAAATCTTAAAAAGTAGACCAAACTGACAACGAGACTGGCAAGGTATGTCAAAGCGGCGGCGGATAAAACCTTGCTGACTCCGCGTAGCTGGTTTGCGTCCATGGTATTGGTTTGGCGTAACATCTCTTTTGCGCGTCTGCTTGCGTTATACTCGGTCGGCAAAGTTATTACACTTATCAAAAAAGACAGAAAGTAAAACACAACAAGGGCGCCGATAAAATAAATCATTATGGGCGAGTCGTAAAACACAAAAATCTGTGCGATCATGCCGATTATTATCAGGGGAAGCAGAAATTTGTTTATAACGTTCGTCCCTTTTACAACAGTGTGACGAATTCGCAGAGGCACGTAGTTAGTCGCATCTTGGATTGCGTGACCGACTTCGTGCGCCGCAATTCCGTAAGCGGCGACACTGTTGCCGTGATAGACTTCCGGGCTGAGGACAACCGACTTGGTTCGTGGGTCATAGTGGTCTGAAAGATGTCCGCGCCCAAGTTCCACCCTGCAGTCAACGGCGTTGTCCCGCAGCATTTCCTCGGCA
>Ga0123356_10003174_pt1 | contig 17285 bp, 13 predicted proteins | sample TergutEmb28metaG_2_FD_92546 | JGI IMG/M metagenome (GOLD analysis project Ga0123356, IMG submission 92546) | Embiratermes neotenicus P3 segment gut microbial communities from Petit-Saut dam, French Guiana - Emb289 P3 | ecosystem: Host-associated > Arthropoda: Insects > Digestive system > Gut ...
AAACAGGTAAAGAAGGGTTGGATGTAATTATGAAGCGTTTAGCCGGAAGTTATGTTTATTGGTATAATTGGAAGTACAACCGGAGCGGCCATCTTTTTCAAGATCGATACAAGAGTGAAGCTGTTGAAAATGATTCGTATTTATTAACGGTATTGCGTTATATACATATAAACCCGATTAAAGCAGGTCTGTGTAAAAAGCCTGAGGACTACAGATACAGCAGTTATAATGACTACATTAAAGGGTCTTCGGATCTTGTAGATATTTCGTTTATTCTGTCAATATTGGACAACAACGATTTTATTGAGCTTCATAAAAAAACCGATGATCAATATATTATGGAAAGTAAAAGCACAAAAACACGTTTAAATGATTCTGAAGCAACCGCAGTAATCATCGAAGTTGTTAAATGCAATCATTCTACTGAAGTTCAATCATTTGAAGTCGAAAAGAGAAATGAAATGATAAAGATCCTGCATAAAAAGGGTCTGTCAATAAGACAACTAAGTAGACTAACAGGGATAAGTAAAGGTCTTATCGAAAAAAACGTATAAGACAAGAGAACCGTCCCCGTGTCTTTAAGACAAGAGAACCGTCCCCGTGTCTTCTTTGTTAAAAGCAATGCGTAATGACCTTTATGTTATTGAAAAACGTTAGTTGTGAATCAAAAAATATTTGGAGGTTTTCATGATATATTTTTTAATGTTGATATGGTACATATTGGTGATTGTTCAGAGCTTTTTGAATATTGGGACGGCATACAGGCTTACAAAAGCCGGTGGTGACAACGGTTTGTCCCTCTTTGGTTGGATGTTTTTAATGAGTCTTGCGTCCATTATACCCGGGTTGGGTATTTATATATGGGTCAGTAACAAGGATACGGGGAGTTATGATTATAACTCCGGTTCCGGTGGTTTTGGAAATTACGGCGGTTCCGGAAGTTCGGGTTCGGCCGGTATATATAATACTCCGTCATGGGCGAATCCGAATAATCAAAACAATATTCCTGTCCAAGACGGAAGCGGTAATGAAATTTGCCCGCGTTGCAATACGAACCAAAAGTTCGGCCGTGATTTTTGCGTAAAATGCGGTGTCAAGTTCAATCGGGGGTAGGGTTGGTGCTTTCGGTAAACGTGTTTACATAGGTGTTCCGTCGGGGTTTAATAAAGGAAGATATTCCAAATAAAGAATGTCATCACGGAATTTGGCATCACCTTCTGCGAGGACTGCCATTTTTCCTGTTATGTTGCCGCCGGCTTCTTTTACGAGTTTTTCTACTGCTCGAAGTGATTCGCCCGTGCTGATCACATCATCAACAATAAGAACATTTTTTCCTTTCATAAGTTCTGCTTCTGCAGAGTCTATGCAAAGGGTTTGTTTATTTTCTGTTGTTATAGATCGGAGTTCTACCGAAAAAACTTCTTTCATGTAAAGCTTTACTATTTTACGAGCAACTATATAGGTTGTTTCGTTGTTTTGACGTGCCATTTCGTGAACGAGCGGGATGCCTTTTGCTTCAGCTGTTATTATAATATCGTGAGGCGGAGCAATCTTCAACAATTCGGCAGCGGCAGCTATGGTCATTTCAACATCTCCGAACAAAACAAACGCTGCAATACTGAGGTTTTCATTTATTGCACATACCGGGAGATTTCTTTCAAGACCTGCTATTTTCATTGTGTAAAATTCGTTCATAACCGGATTCTCCTTGTACTTAAAAATATAAAAAATAATATCACATTTTTGTTAAAAAGGAACTTTATTTTTCGATTTGAATGATATACAATGTGTAACGAATCAACAAAATAAACGGGAGGATAACACATGGAAAAGCTGTTCAAACTCAAAGAAAACAACACAAACGTAAAAATTGAGCTGCTGGCAGGCATAACCACATTTTTCACAATGGCGTACATCATTTTCGTAAACCCGGATATCTTGGGAAATGAATTCGGAGCAGGAATGCCCAAAGGTGCTGTTTTTGTAGCAACATGTCTTGCTGCAGCACTCGGAACATATCTTTCCGGATTGTTATCCAACTACCCGTTTGCACAAGCACCGGGCATGGGTTTAAATGCATTCTTCTCATTCACGGTTTGCGGTATGATGGGATATTCATGGAGAGCAGCACTTGCGGCAGTGTTTATCTCCGGTATTTTCTTTATACTGATCACAGCAACAGGACTCAGACAAAAAATCGTAAGCGCTATCCCGATGTCATTAAAGAGAGCAATCTGTGCCGGTATCGGACTTTTCATCGCACTTATCGGGTTGGTTAACTCAGGTATAATAGCTATGGAATACCCGCTCGTAGCGATGGGCGATCTCGGAAGCCCGGCAGTTCTTCTTGCAGTTTTTGGTATAATATTGCTTGTTGCGCTTTTATGTATGAAAGTCAAAGGCGCCTTGTTTATCGGTATTCTGGTGACATCGGCAATCGGCGCACTTATGCAGTTTGTATTTAACATTCCTCTCGGTTTATCTACACCGGGTATCACCGAAGCATTCGGCGAAACATTCAGTGAGTTTGCAGCCATGTTGGGACAGTGCTTTACCGGATTCGGAGAGTTGTTTGCTGCCGGAGAAGGGTTTGGAGCAATGATGGTCAGTGTTTTAACCGTTTTGGTCGTTATGACATTGACAGATATGTTTGATACAGTCGGCACATTGGTCGGGTGTGCGGAAAAAGGCGGTTTCCTTGATGAAAACGGAGATTTGCCGCGCGCGGGACAGGCAATGATGGCTGATGCTTTAACAACATCAACCGGTGCTATATTGGGAACATCGACTGTCACGACTTACATCGAATCAACCGCGGGTATCAGCGAAGGCGGTAAAACCGGTTTGACTTCCATGTTCACAGGTACATTATTCATTTTAGCTTTACTGTTTGCACCTGTCATGGGATTGATCCACGGTTCGGCAACTGCTCCTGCACTTATCATTGTGGGAATAATGATGATGTCGACCTTGAAAGACATAAACTGGGGTGATCTGGAAGAGGCAATTCCATGTTTCGTTACAGCGACAATGATGCCGTTTACCTATTCGATAGCAGACGGTATAGGACTCGGTTTCATATTCTATACACTCGTCAAAATATTCACCGGTAAATTCAAAGAAGTCCATCCGTTACTTCTTGTATTTTCACTGTTCTTTATAGCAAAATACATTTTAAAAGGCTTGGGTATTATGGGTCCGGACCAATAAGCAGGAATTAAAATTAATAATACAAGGGGGCGGTTTATAAGACAAGAGAACCGTCCCCGTGTCTTCGTGTATTATTCGTGTTCTGTGCCGAGTTGGCTGATGACCATTTTGTAATAGTGGCCTTTTTGGGTCATCAGTTCGTTATGGTTGCCGTTTTCTGTGATTTTGCCGTTGTTGATGACGATTATTCTGTCGGCGTCACGGATGGTGGAGAGTCTGTGGGCGATCAGGAAAGTGGTGTGGCTGCTCATCAATTTTATGAGAGCACGTTGGATGTCTTTTTCTGTTTTGGTGTCTACCGAGCTGGTTGCTTCATCCAATATCAGGATCGGGGTTTGGCATAAAGCGGCTCTGGCTATTGCAAGCAGTTGTCGTTGGCCTTCGCTGAGACTTTCAGTGCTTCCGGATACGATCGTGTTATATCCTTCGGGGAGTTGTGTTATGAAGCTGTGTGCATGAGCAAGTTTTGCGGCTTCGATAACACGTTCATCAGATGCACCGGGTTCACCGTAGCGGATGTTGTCGAGTATCGTGCCTGTAAAGAGGCATGTATCCTGCAGGACGACGGAGAAGCATTGCCTGAGGCTTGAACGTTTCAGTGATGTTATCGGGATGTCGTCTATTTTTATCACACCGGATGTCGTGTCATAGAATCGTGTAATAAGATTGACCATTGTTGTTTTACCTGCGCCGGTTTCTCCGACCAGTGCTACGATCTCTCCGGGTCTGACGTCGAGGTTGATGTCGTGTAATACAGGTGTGTTTTCTGTGTATTCAAAACTTACGTTTTCAAATGTTACTCTGCCTTCGGGTTTTTCAAGAGTCTGTGCATCGGGTTTGTCGGGAGGTTCTTCCGTGATGTCCATTATTTCAAAGACGCGTTCAGCCCCGGCGAGTGCGCTTTGGATCGTTGTGAACATGCCGGCTATGTTGTTGAGCGGGAATGCAAATTGCTTTGAATAACCGAGGAATGTAACGACCATCCACATCGGGAAGCCGAAGCCTACCGACATGATGCCGCCTGTAAGTGCGACGAGTGCATATATAAGGTTGTTTATTACATTGAGTACCGGCATCATGAAGCCGGACCATATATTGGCTTTCATCCCACTGACATATAAGGCTTCGTTTTGTTTGTCGAATTCGTGCAGAACTGCTTCTTTTTGTCCGAATGCTTTTATCATTTTCAAACCGACGATGCTTTCTTCGATGATACCGTTGATCGCACCGAGGCTTCTTGACTGTGCAAGGAAGTGTTCGCGACTTTTTTTTGCGATCATACGGGTGAGTGCGGCGACGAGCGGGACGACGAGCAGGACAACGAGGGTCAGTTGCCAACTGAGGGAGAACATCACATAGAGTGAGCCGACAAGTGTGAACAAGCCGGAGAACAGGCTTGTGGTCGTTTGTGCAACGGTTGAGCTGATGTTGTCTATGTCGTTTGCGAGGCGGCTCATTGTGTCGCCGTGGGAACGGGTGTCGAAGAAACCGAGCGGCAGGCGTTGGAGTTTTGAGAAAAATTCGGATCGGAGGACAAATACGAATTTTTGAGAAACTCTGAGCATTATGATGCCGTTGAAAGTTGACACAAGCCAGTTGGCAATGTGCAAAGATGCGAGCACAATGAGAAGAGCAACGAGTGCTGCTGCATCGACCGAGCTTGCGTCGGTTTCGAAGAGTTCGAGACTGCGACCGACAAAATACGGTACGGCAACTGAAATACAAGATGTGAGCAGTGTTAAAAACACGCCGAAAAATATTGCTTTACCCCAACGCAGATATATTTTTGTTATGCGGATGACAACGCTTTTTGCATTTTTCGGTTTGACGGATTGTCCGAAACGTGCGTCACCGGCTCTGCCGAAATGTGAACCGGGCATTTTTGCTTCGGGGGCAGCGGCATTACGGTTTTTTGTCACTGCGACACCCCCTTGCTGTCTATTTGAGATTGCCATATTTCAATATATGTATCACATGTATTTATCAACTCGTCGTGAGAACCGAAGCCGACGCTGCGACCGTCTTCAAGAACCAATATTTTGTCGGCGTGCATGGCTGCAGAGCATCTTTGGGTGATCATGATTTTTGTGCCGGGGTGTGCACTGAGTTGTGTTCTGACTTTGGCTTCGGTAATTGAGTCGAGAGCGCTTGTTGCATCGTCGATCATTATCAGAGGTGCATTTTTAATAAATGCTCTTGCCATTGAAATGCGTTGTTTTTGACCTCCGGATACGTTGACGCCGCCGCGACCGAGTATGCTGTCAAAGCCTTGAGGCATTTCTTCGATGAAATTAAATGCCTGAACCTGTTGTGCCGTTTGTTTGATCGTATCGTCCGATGCATCATTTTTACCCCAACGGATGTTTTCGTTTACCGTTCCCGAAAAGAGAAGAGGTTTTTGAGGAGCAATCGATGTATTTGAGCGGACAGTTTTTACGGGGATGTCGCGAAGATCATTTTCGTCGAGTGTGATACTGCCGGAGTCGGGGTCGTAAAATCGCATTACTAACCAGCAAAGGGTCGATTTTCCGCTTCCCGTGGGTCCGATCACGGCGAGTGTTTCGCCCGGTGATACCGAAAAGCTGAGATCTGTTATCGCGGGAGTGCTGCTTTGCGGATATGAAAATGTAACATTATTGAAGCTGAGGCTTCCATTAAAGAGTTCGGTGTTTTTTTGTTTGTTATCCGATTTAAAATTGACGGGGGGTTCGTCATCAGTCGGGAAGTCTTCTTCGCTTTCAAATACTTCTTCTATACGTGATGCGCTTGCTTTGGCCCGGACGAATACATTGAATATGTTGGTTATCATCATCAGGCTCATCAACATTTGGCTCATATATGCGATGAATGCCGCAATGTCGCCGGGTTCGACGAGGTTTATTCCGAAAAGTATACTTCCGAAATAAATAACAAGGGTCGCTCCGAGTCCTGTGACAAGTCCGATGATCGGTGAGATCACAGCTACGACCATTTGGGTGGATATTGAATGTGTTTTCAGAACTTCATTTGCATTTTCAAAACGCTGTTCTTCATCATCATATGTTCCGAATGCTTTTATTAGTCTGATACCGAGTAAATATTCCTGCATGACAGAGTTTATTTTATCGAGTGCGATTTGGAGTTTTGCAAAGCGTATATAACTCATTTTAATGCTGATGATCGTCAGACCTGCAATTACAGCAATTACAGAGTAGATAACCAGACTCAGACGGGGATTGAGGATCGTGGCGAAAATGATACTGCCCGTGCCGATGATGGGTGCTTTAAGGAAGATCCGCATGATGCCGTTTGCAAAGAGGGTGACTTGTGAAGTGTCGTTTGTCATGCGTGTAATGAGCGAGCCGGTTTGGATTTTGTCTGTACTTTCTTCCGAAAAGCTCATTATTTTTTTGAAAAGATCGCGACGCAAATCTGCACCGAAACGGGATGATGTACGAGCGGCTGTTATACTGCGGGTAACGGCAAGACAGGCTCCGATGAGTACGACGAGGAGCATGAGAAGGCTCCACCGGAGTACGGCATCCATGTCATTTTCCAAGATTCCGCGGTTGATGACACGCGCCATGAGTGTGGGTCCCAATAAATCGCAAAACGCCTCTAAGGTCACACATGTCACTGCGACCGTAAAGGGTATTTTGAATTTCGGGAAGTACTTTTTATAAATGCGCATTCAGTAACCCCGTTTATTTTGATAAGATAGTAAGGAATACCTTACTATCTTTTTATATGCGGACGACTTCTTTGCTTAATACGCATCTTGCCGTCTCCGGAATCTGTAACCTCTTCGAATTCAGGGGATTCGGCATCATCGCTTCCCGCAACGCCGACCGCTTCTCCTGCTGCTCCGACAAATCCGTCGGCAGAATCCGTGCCGATATCATCGAGGACTCCGGGATTCCTTACAATGCCGAAACCGCCGTCCGATGCAACTGCCGAACCGGAAGCGGTGATGTTCCCGCGTTTTTCGATTTCGGTATTTTTATTTTCAAGTTCGGCACCAAGTTGCATCAAAGCGGCACTTGTTACGATAACACTGACTCCGGTATCGGCTACATTTTCCATAACTGTGTCTCCGCACCCGAGTTCTGTTTCGATTATGACTTCGCTGAGTGCATGCATGGCTTCCATCAATTTGCCTTTAGGTATCTCACCTGCTGTTCTGACTGATAAAACCGGAACGCCGGGAAATTTGGTGCGAACGGTCGTGGTGAGAGTTCGCATAGGATTTGTCATTTCTGTTTCGGCAAAGTCATATCCTTTGTCGCATTTATTGCCTTCGACTTCAATATCACCTGCAACACCTGTTATCGTAAGCTGACAACCGGCAGGACATGTAATACAATAAAGTTTTTTCATAATAAACCCCATTTCAAAGTTTATAAAGTTTTTAATGATGTGTAAATCAATTGATCCGTAATTCGATTTTGCTTTCGGGGTTGAGTGCAACGTTGAAATTAACTGAAATGCGACAAGATTCGGGAGGGCGTATATATTCGTATTTTTGAACGAAAAGTTCATTTCCGTCAACAAGGACTCTGACAACAGGGTTTTCAATAAATTCACGTGTTTTGAAAAATAAGACGGTTTCCGATGAAATCATGTCGATATCGAGACATTGCGGTACACTGTATAAAAATTCGTTACTTACATTGATATTTATTAATCTGCGTTCTCTTTGCATGTAACGGGCGGCATTTCGACCTGCGATCTCACCGCTTTCGGATACATAATCAACCATGTCGTTAACATGCAGGGCGTTTCCGCAGCTGTAGATACCGTCTGACAATGTCATGAAATTTTGATCGCAGACAGGACCGTTTGTTGTGTCGGACATTTGTACACCCATTGAATCGGCAAGTTCATTTTCAGGAATCAAACCGACCGAAAGAATGAGAGTGTCTGTTTTTATAAGGTTTTCTGTCCCTCTGACGGGATTTAAATTTTTATCGACTTTGCAAATTTCTACTGCTTTGAGTCGCGGAGAGCCTGCGACTCGTGTAACTGTGTGTCCGAAATACATAGGGATATTATAATCGTAAACACATTGTGTCACGTTTCTGAGTAAACCGCCGGGTGTTTGTTTTGCTTCATATATCCCCAAAACACGAACACCTTCAAGAGTGAGTCTTCTTGCCATGATCAGACCGACATCTCCGCTTCCGAGTATAACACATCGTTTTGCCGGGAGCTGTCCCATTACATTTAAATAGAATTGAGCATTGCCGGCAGTTATGACTCCGGATGTGTGAAGACCGTGGATCCCGATTTGTTTTGATGTTCGTTCTCTGCAGCCTGTTGCCAGTACAATACTGCCTGCCTGAACGATGAGGATCCCGTGTCTGTTACACAGGGTCAGCTGAAATGCACTGCCGCTACGAACAATACTTGATACAGTTGTTTGTAACAACACTCTTGTATTTGTTTGCTCAAGGGTAGAAATGTCTCTGAACGCATATTCGGGTCCCGTGAGCTTATCATTATACCTGATAATTCCGAAGCCGTCATGAATACACTGTTTTAAGATTCCGCCGAGACGGACATCACGTTCAACAAGGAGTACGGAAGCACCGTCTGATGATGCAGCTATGGCTGCAGCTAACCCGGCAGGACCTCCGCCGATGACAACAACACCAAATTTACTCATTGTTATTATCGTCCTTTCGGTTTATCAGACTGAGAAGGAGCATATCCTTTGCACGTTCGCGTAAGCGTTCTTCGGTTTCGGGGTCTGATTTGCCTTTAAAATCCGTACTTTCCGAAAATGAAGCTCGTTTTTGCATAATAGCTTTAGAACTGCCGAAAAGCACTTCGCTTTTTCCGCCGCCTTTTTTTACAAATTGTAAAGGTAATCTTTTTTCGCTTGCGATGATGTCAAGGATTTGAGGTCCGCAAAAACTGCCCTGACAACGTCCGGATCCGGTTCGAATTCTGCGTTTGACTCCGTCGATCGTATCGCATTTGATGTTTCGTCGAAGTGCGTTGATAACTTCGCCTTTGCTGATTTCTTCACATCTGCATATTATGATTCCGTAATCCGGGTTTGATTCGATCAAGGCGGCTCTGACGCCGGCATCCATTGCGGCGGGACGGGGAGGAGCAGAGCGGACCGGATTGAATTGTTGATTCAGACCGACTTTATTTTCTCCGCCGAACATTTCAATGACGATTTGAGATATTTCAATTCCTATTGCAGGTGCCGCAGTCAAGCCGGGGGATTGGATCCCTGCGGCATGAACGATGTTTGAAGTATATTTCCCTTTACTGACAATGAAATCTTCTTCATATGTTGCGGCTCTGATTCCTGAATAGTATGAAATGATTTGGTCTTCGGCGAGTCCCGGAACGATTCGTTTGTGTGTTGTCATAATATCTTTGATCGTTTGAAAAGCAGTGGTGAAATCTTCTTTGTTTATCGTTTCGACGGCGTCGGGACCGACAAGCAGATTTCCGTTGATTGTACGCCTGACTGCTCCGCCTTTGGTGTGTCTTTTCTTTTTTGAAGAGGCTCCCAATGAAGAAACGACCGTTCTGACAGATTTTTCGGCAAACTTTTTGTCAAGTACTATATTTGTACCCTTACGGGCCCGGATCGTGAAAAATCGATCTTCTGCCATTGCGGCTATATCATCACTGAATATTCCGGCAGCGTTGACAACGACTTTGGGTCGTATTGTTCCGCGGTTTGTAGCAACACTTTTTATTACACCGTCTTCCGTATCCATACTTTGCACCATTGTATCAAGTGAAATCTGTACTCCGTTTTGAACTGCATTTTCTGCATATGCAATAGTCAGGCTGATGGGACAAACGACGCCGGTGTCGGGGAAGAATAATGCAGTGCCGATGTTTCTGTTAATGGCGGGTTCAGATCGGTGTAATTCATCATTTTTAACGATCGCTGCATTCTTTATGCCGAGCCATTTTCTGTAGAGCAATGATATGAACATAAACGGTTCCCATAATTTGTTTGTGAAGCATAAAAATTGTCCCGGTCGCTTGAAATCAACGCCGAGCTCGGAGCATATTTTATCAAACATCGGATTACCGAGTTTGCAATATTTGTTTTTTTGTGTTCCTTTTTTGAGATCAAATCCGGTATGTACTGTTCCGCTGTTTCTGCCTGATGCCTGCATCGCAAGGTCGTGTTCTTTTTCTACCAAAAGAATGTTGAGTTTGTAAGCTGAAAGTTCGCGGGCAATTGCACATCCGATTATTCCGCCTCCGATGATTAGAACGTCCGGTTCTTCCCATTCGAGAACACCGTCTTCGATACGGGGTTTGCGAACGGGAACAGCTTTTTCTCCTGTGCATTCGATGTCATTTATCAGACCAATGTACGGGTGGTCTTCCGCGGCGATTTTGCCGGCAAGAATCGTATCGTTCCATCGTTCCAGTTCGCCGGATAATACAAGACAGCCGTTTTCTTCATGGGCTGTCACTTGTCCGTCGAACATTTTGTTAAGCTTCCTGTTAAGCTTTTTGATAAATGACATTCAGTGTTAGTCCTTTAAAATACACTCCGGAAAGTGCTTTTTATATGCCAATCTTAGCACAAATCGTCTTATATAGTCAATATCGGCATTTAAATGTTAAGAATAGGTAACCTTCACACATTATTCAAAATTTATTTGTTATAATTACCGAACTGTAAAAAATATCGAAAAAACCTGAAAGGAGGGAGATTTTTGCTGAATCCGCGGTCAATAATCAAAAAAACAATTTTGTTAATATTGATTTTATTGACTGTGTTGATCATCGGCGGTCTCCTGACAGGGTGCGGATTCGGATTTCAGGGTGTTGAAATTGAAGATCCGAGTATTCCGCTTGCAAGAGATTTTTCGATTCCTGTTGCAGATTCTCCGGGTATTATGGTTTTGAGGAATGACAGAGCTGCGATCGATTATTCAAACAAGCAGTTCGGTTATGTTACCGTTGATACCTTTGATACGGACGGAGCTTCTTTAAGAGCATTGGTAACAGGTCCCGACGGCAGTTTGTATATTTATGATTTGACAGAAAAAGATATCGATATATTACCGCTTTCCAAGGGTAACGGTGTGTATACGATCGGTGTATATGAACATTTGTCCGATGCTGATTTTGCTGAGGTGCTTGTCGCTTCGATCGAAGTTGAGCTTGATAATGAATCTGTTCCTTTTATTCGTCCGAATCAATATGTCAGTTATGACGATAAAAGCATTGTAACTGCAACTGCTGCAGAAATAACCGCCGATGTTGAGTGCTTTTTCAAAGCTGTCGAAGCGGTTTTATTGTATATCGAAGAAAATATTTATTACGATATTGATATGGCAGAATCAGCCGAACACGGCTTTTTGCCGGATATAGATGCTGTCATAAAATACGGCAGAGGTTTCTGCTTTGATATAGCTGCCGCAACCGCAGCAATGCTTCGAAGTCGCGGGATACCGACACAGTTGGTCGTCGGTTATTACAATGATGTCGATCTCGGTTATATGTATCATGCCTGGGTCAGCGTTTATTCCGAAATAGACGGAACTGTCGGCGGTGTGATCAATCTGACCGGAGGCAGCTGGACAATAATCGATCCGACCTTTGTCTCCAGCATGGGTTTGAGAACTGCAGCAAGACTTACAGGTAACGGAACTGATTATAGCGCTATGTTTATATATTAATAAAAATCGAATTGTCACCGTGGTCACAATAGACAAAAAGAAGCATTTTATGCAATGAATATATGTGCACATGGACAATTCGTAAAAAAGTTGTAATCAGAGCTTATATTTTCAACCTTTTGAGGGTCTTTATATTCAGACAGGAGAACGGAAATCAAATGAGTATAGAATTAATTATTGTAACGGGGGTGGCATTGTGCGAGCAGCCGAGAATTTGAACAATGATCAAAGGCAAAATGACAGACGCAAATCAGATCGCAGACAGCACAGCCGCAGAATGACAGATCTGCCGAAAGCAGGTATATTTCTAAGGCCGGAGATTTTACAACTTGAAAGAAATCACCGTGCTTTGTATAAGGCTATAGGAAAACTTCCCGCAAAGCAACGCGCGGCTTTGCTTGCTCACGAATATGCGGGATTGAGTATAGAAGAAACCGCTCTTATAACGGGATCGCCGAGATGGGCAGTTGCGCATCACATTCAACGTGCCAAAACAAATGTTGTTAAATTTTTACAAGAGCAGGATCCGGATAAACACAGTGATCTGACAGAAGATGCCCTTCAATCAATATTAGATCAGTATGCTGATGAATCGATAACGGATGAACAAATGCAACGTGTATTCGGTCCTGTATCGCTTATGCTTGAAGAAGAAGAATCAAAGAAAAAGACGCGGAAGATGGTTTGGTTTCTTAATAAAAAAGATAAAAAAGATGATGAATAAGTTCTGTGAACTTAATAAAACAACCGGATGTTTTGCATCCGGTCTTTTTTTGTGTTTTATGTGTTTTGTTATACGATTTTCTTTTTGAATCGCGGTTCTTCGCGTTCGAAGATTATTTTCATGTCGGCTCCGAGGGATGTGAGTTTTTGGACCATTTTTTCGTAGCCGCGCTCTATATAGTTTACGCCTTCGATGACTGTTCTTCCGTGGGCTGCGAGACCGGCTATGACAAGTGCGGCGCCGGCGCGAAGGTCGCTTGCTTTTATCGGTGCACCTGTGAGGTACGGAACGCCTTCGATGATAGCTGTTCTGCCGTCGACACGTATGGAGCTGCCCATTTTTGCGAGTTCGTCAACGTATTTGAATCTGTTGTCCCAAACTCCTTCGGTGACTGTGCTTGTGCCTTCGGCGAGACAGAGGAGTGTGGATATTTGCGGCTGCATGTCTGTCGGGAAGCCGGGGTAGGGCATTGTTTTAACGTGAGCTCTGAACAGAGGGGCATCTCTTTGGACGATGACTGAATCTTCGAGATCGACTACGGTGACACCCATTTCGCGGAGTTTGCCGGAGATGCATTCGAGGTGTTTCGGAATAACGTCTTTTATTACTACACGACCGCCTGCGCCTGCAACGGCTGCCATGTATGTTCCTGCTTCGATTTGGTCGGGGATTATCGAATAGAAACCGCCTGTCATGCGTTCAACGCCGCGGATTTTTATTTCGTTGGTGCCTGCACCGCGGATGTCTGCTCCCATTGAGTTGAGGAAGTTGGCCAAATCGACTATGTGCGGCTCTTTTGCGGCGTTTTCGATGATCGTTGTTCCTTTTGCGAGAGCAGCACCGAGCATCAGGTTGATTGTAGCACCGACAGATACGACATCGAGGTACACGGTTGCGCCGCGGAGACCGTCGCCCGTGACTGCCGATACGATGCCGTTTCGGACTTTGACGCTTGCACCCATGGCTGTGAAGCCTTTGATGTGCTGATCGATGGGGCGTACGCCGCCGAAATTACAACCGCCGGGCATGGCAACATCTGCTCTGCCGAAACGACCGAGCAGTGCACCTATTATGTAGTATGAGGCTCTGATGCGACGCATCATGTCAAATGTTGCGTGTGAAGTGCCGATACGGGAACAGTCGATGTCGAGAGTCCTTTTATTGACAACGCGTAATTTCGCGCCCATTTCTTTGAGGATGTGTAAAAGAGTTTTGACGTCGGATATTTCAGGAAGGTTTTCGATTCTGCAAACTCCGTCGACCATGAGTGCTGCGGGAATGATGGCGACTGCCGCATTTTTTGCTCCGCTGATCTCTACTTCGCCGTGCAGCGGTTTTCCGCCATTGATGACATACTTTGTCACAGGCTCACCCCTTGTTTTCGGATATAATGTGACCGTGCTGTATTTTGTAACCGATTTGGTTAATTGTACAATAAATTGTGGTTTATTGCAAGAAATTTGTTACTCATTATTCAAAAATATTCCATAAAAAACACTGCTGCACTGCAGTGTGTTTGTTCATTATAACTACAATTTACGTTGTGTTAAAAAAATGTTTACATTTGAATTGTTATGATGAATGTGACATTTGATATACCGGTAATAGATATGAATAAAATATTAAGTACAAGAAGCAGCATCATTGACCTGTGAACTTATGAGAAGTTATAGTGACACAGAAAAACGTATATTATGATTTCGGTCATCGATAATGTGTCGGAAAAAAATATTCGTAGTAATGCACATACATAATTTGCGATTTTTGTTCATGATTTATACATATTTTTTTGTATCCGTTTTTTTACCTGTTTTCGCTAATATTCATCGGGCATTTTTGACAATTCCGCCATGCTGAATACAGGTCCGTCAATGCAGATATACTGATGTCCGATGTTGCATTTGGCACATTTACCAACACCGCAAGTCATTCTCATTTCAAGGGTCGTGTATATTTTTTCCGGAGGCAATCCCATGCTTGATAATGTTTCTTGTACAGCTTTTATCATTATCGGCGGTCCGCACAAAATTGCATAAAGGTTTTTTGTATCTGCAGAAATATTTCTAACGAGATTATGGGGGAAGCCGACCAAACCGGTCCAACCGACCTCTTCTTTGTCGATCGTTTGAAGGACAGATGTTTTATTTACATTACTCCACGATTCATAATCGTATGTAAAGCAACGATCTGCGGAGCTTCGTGCAGCGAGGAGGATGTCGATTTTTCCGTAATTCGGGCGGTTTGAATCAGTTAAAACATATTGAATAACCGGTCGGAGCGGAGCAAGTCCTATACCGCCTGCGATTATCAGTAAATCGCTTGTTTCCATTTGTTTGAGGGGGAATGTATTGCCGAACGGGCCGCGAATCCATACATCAGATCCTTCGTTAAGAGCATGTATCCTGTTTGTTACTTTTCCGGTTCTTTTTATCGTAATGTCAAAACATCCGTCTTCTCGGAGGATCGAAGCGAAGCCGAAGGGGCATTCACCGGTGCCGGGTATTGAAAATTCAACAAATTGTCCCGGCATGAAGGATATCGGGGTGTTCGGATTTTCATCATTATTTACAAGCAACCTGATTTTGTATGTTTTAACATCCAAGTCCTGTGATGAAGTTTCTTGGATAATTTGTTCTATCTTTGCTTTATACGGTATATACGGATTCGTCATATGATTCATGTTCAAGCCTCCGTTACGGTTTTAACAATGTTTTTGATGTTTATTCCGACAGGACAGCTTCTTATACATCTGCCGCATCCGGTACATGCGACTGTTCCTTCAAAGTTTTTCGGGACGTATTTATATTTATGAAGAACTCTTTGTCTGTAACGTTCATATCTCACAGAACGCGGGTTATGACCTGATGCATGCAGCGTAAATTTCGGGTACATACAACTGTCCCAGCATTTGTAACGCTTTGCTTCGCCGTGTTTTACCGTGTCTTTGAAATCAAAGCAATAACAGGTCGGGCATATATATGTACAAATCCCGCAACCTTGGCATGTTTCGGTTACTTTTTCCCAATCGATGATATCGAAAAATTCGGTGTCACTTTTTTCGGGGTCGAGCTGAAGAGCGGCGGTTTGCGGTATATCAGGCGATGATGCGAGACAGGGGAACGGTTCGGTTGCAGTCGCAGGACAGGGGTATGATTTAATTATTTGTTTTCCTTTATCGGACAGAAATTTGATAATATATGAATCACCGATATCTTCGAGCATGATGTCGCAGAAGTCGGAATATTCTTTGGTTATATTCATTTCGTTGCAAAAGCATTCGGGTTTAAGGGTTTTACATCCGACGGCGACAAGAAAGTTTGATTCGAGGCGTTTCAGGAAAAAAGGGTCTGCGTATTTTCCGGTCGTGTATACGGTGTTCATGACTCTCAAAGCTTCAAGATCACAGGGTCTGGCACCGAAGATGACATATTCGGGGGGATTTGCGTTCGGTTGCATTTCGTTGTTTTTTACGGAGAACATCAGTTCTGTTTGCGGGAAGTAAAATGATTTGATCGAATTGTAAGCGATGCAATCATCGGGAAGATCATATATTTCGGGTATTGAGTTATCTGCCGGTTCTCTGTATTCGACGGTTTTTCCGTTGTTTATCGGGTATATAAGAGTTTTATCCGCACTGAAATCATTCAGAAATGAAAAGAAAGCTTTTTTTGTTATTCGGTCATTAATCATTTTTACAGCCTCCCGTTTGCAAAAAACCGATTTCTTTATCGTCGGGTTTGTATGTAAGCATTACCGGTTCGGTTTCAGGATCCGTGCCTGTTCGGTAATTGTATGTGTCTTCTATGAAGTTTGTTACTTCACGTATCAAATAACGTATATCAACGCCTGAAGCACAGGCATTTTCGCATGCTCCGCATTGTATGCATCTGCCCGATAAATGAGTCGTTCGTCCGAGGTGGTAGAGCATTTTTGCACCTCTATCGGGAGAGGGTGTCTGCCAGTCGGGTTCTCCGCGATCCATGAAACATGTTGTGCAATAACACCCGTAACATGATTGACGACAGCTGTAACACAGGATGCATTTTTCAATTTCATTATTGAAGCGGGTTTGAGCATCGATCGAAGAGGGAGCTGTTTTATGATCGCTGTCATCGTTTTTTATTTCCGATATATCGATTTTTTCTCCGATCATAATATCGCAGATCGGCGGTGTTTTTATTCGGCATTCGGAGCATGCGGGGAGTAATTCGTTGTTTTCGTTTACCATGCCTTTGCAAGTCATACCGATAATATAAATATCATCGCGTTTGAGTTGGTTTTCTTTTATCAGGTTTATTATTGCACGTGTGTCGCACGGTTTGGCAATAATCGCGGTTTTGCCTTTTCTCTCACGGAGATATCCGCTCAGGACGGGGATGCACCGATTGCTCCATACGAGATCGTCTGCGTCATTTGGGGATTTTGTGAAAAAGGGGATATCCGGACCGTTTTCATTACCTTTTTTGAATCCGATGACAGATGAAACGGTTTTTTTATCAAGCAGATTTTTGCATACAGATATCATTTCTTTCTCTTGTGACGAAAAAATATCAAGCGGGGGGACGGTTCTTCTGCTTGGTTTTTTACGATGAAAATCAAGCGGAAGAACCGTCCCCTTGCTTGGTTTTTCGGAATGCTTTGTTGCTGAGACTTTTTCCGTTATTTCTTTTACGACATCGGCAAAGCGTGTGCCTTCA
>Ga0123356_10003175_pt1 | contig 17280 bp, 14 predicted proteins | sample TergutEmb28metaG_2_FD_92546 | JGI IMG/M metagenome (GOLD analysis project Ga0123356, IMG submission 92546) | Embiratermes neotenicus P3 segment gut microbial communities from Petit-Saut dam, French Guiana - Emb289 P3 | ecosystem: Host-associated > Arthropoda: Insects > Digestive system > Gut ...
ACTCGGGATGCATAATGCACAGCAGGCGATGGAAGCCCAGCGTCAGGTCACAAACATGACAAATGAGCTTCTCAGCAAAAACGCAGAGACGCTTAAAACAGGTACTATCGAAATAGCCAAGGAGTCCGAGCGCGGAATCGTCGATGTAGAGACTCTTGTCAATACCAACCGTATGCTGATCGAAACACTTGAAGACGTACGCACGATCCAAACCGAAGGATCGCAGCGACGTGCCGCAGCAGAAGTAGAACTCGGGCGTATAGAGGGTGAACTAAAACATAAACTGCTTGAGTTAAGAGATAACAGATAAGTCGGTTTTAAGTACGCTGCTTAATTCATCTGCCATGGAAAAACGCCCTGACGGATCGGTCCTCATTGATTTCTCTATAATATTTAATATCTTTTTAGAGTATCCGTGCAGCTGCGTTATTTTTGCAACTTCGTCCGCCTTTACGGGCGGACGTTTTCCTGTCAGAAAATGAAACATAGTCGCACCAAGGCTGTATATGTCTGATAGCTTCCAGTTTATATCATGTGCTTGTGCATATGATGTGATGTCAATTCCCGCTGCCGGCTCTGTTTTACAGTCATTCACGAGCAGCACCGTTTCAATGTGGTCTGTATACACCTTTGATGTGCCTTTAAGTATATCCCTGCATTGTTTAAAGTATTCATACTGCTCTGGTGATGCATATCCCATGCTGCGACTTACAACACCTGTGCTGTTCCCGCCTACAAAAGCGGAATTAAAATCGATCAGACAAACGTCCCCGTTTGGTGTAAGCATAATATTTGATGGTTTGATATCACGATGTGATACATTATGTTTGTGTATTGCTCCCAAAGCCGACGCCAGCTGGGTGTACCATTTAATAATCTGCTGCTCCGCAAAACATCGTTCGGGTATTAGAAGCTTGTCAAAACTTTCCCCCTCTATATACTCCATTATAGTGAAGCTGAGAACACCATCCGTTAAAAAATCAAGAACCTGCGGGATAAATAAACTTTTTACATTTTTAAGTGCTTCGACCTCGTTGCGGTGAACCTTTATTGCTGCAGGTGAACCATCTTTGACCACTTTAATAACAACATTCTTGCATAAACGTGTATGCCATGCTTTATAGACTGCTCCGCTGCCGCCGGTCCCAAGTCCCGTTACAATTTTATATGTCTTGTGAAGATATGAACCGGTTTTAACTGACTTCCCAAACATAATCGGCACCGGAGTTGCCAAACGAAACACGGGAACCCGTTTCCAACCCGTATGGTGTGTTCGGCGGCAGTTTTTTATCGTTGACAAAGGTACCTGCACTCGATGACAGGTCAACGATTTTATATCCTTCGACATCTCTTTCAATAGCAGCATGACGGCGGCTGACCGCTTTTGTCTTTTTTTCAAACTCAAAGCTTGATTGCTTTTTGCCGATCGTTGCATCGAAACGGCCAATTGTAAAAATCTCACCTTCTGAAATATTTATCAATATTGACGGAGGTAAGTGAGCATGCCCGATATATCTCAGTCCCGGATTGTTTGACAATACGGATGTGCTTTGTGTGATGTTGATTAAATCTGTTTTTTTGCCGGCAGACGGTATTGCCCATGATGCCCGGTTTTGTTTTGATTTTTCAGCAGCGGCTTCCTGCGGATATTTCAACTCGGATTGGCTGCGTTTACTTCTTCCGCTGAATAATTTATATCCTCCGGACTCTCTTCCCGTTTTGACCTGTCCATTATTGATTTCCGGTTGAATGCAAATCATCTCATTTTCTTCCGGGTATTGAATTGGAGGTTCTCCTGTTTCCGGTTCAACCCGAACCTGCGGCTCATGGATATTCTCTATAGGGATTTTTGTTTCGGAAACGTGATTATTGAGCATTTGTAAAAAATCTATCGGATTAAAATCCTTAATGATCGCCCGGAGGACTTTATTTTCCAAAACCGTGTCGGAAACCGTGATCATTTTTGATAGTTCAACAGCCATTTCATAAAATGCGTCAAACCCGCAGCACCCGCCGGTAGATGGTATATACATATAATTTACTTCTCTTTTGTTTTTATCATAATAAAGGTAATTTACGTCCAGAATAAATGAACGCGGGTTCATGAACCAATCTTCGCACTCCAATAACGGACTGAGCAGACTTTGCCATAACTCGGTATATTCCTCCGGAGATAAATCACCGGAAAAGTATTGCAGCTTGCATTGTGAACCGATTTTATAAACAAACTCCACCTGCCCGTCTGTGATCTTGTAATGAAACGGAATTATAAAGCCGGGACAATCTGCTTGTATTGTATGCAGCGCATTGGAATCCAATTCGTCTTCCGGTATTTTGGTAACAAGGTAAGAGCCCGTAAGAAAATCGTTTTTACTTTGAATTTCGTATTTTGCATTCATAATGAAACCCCTTTTTTATATTCTATAAGTGTAATGATCTGCCAGCCGCGGTTTGTCAGCACCGGAGCACAGCCTTCCGAAAAACTTTTTGCTTCAAAAAATACCGGTTCGATCACTATATGTCCGTACATGCTTATATATCCCCAGAATTCTCCCAGTTTAACTGCCGCCAAATGCTGCCCGAAAGATAAAGCATCGTCAAAAATAAAGGAAATCACTTCAATACCTCCGGTATCTATAAATCCCCATTTTCCATTCTTTTTTACTGCCGCATATCCTTCATCGGAAAACGGACGGGCATCTTCATAAACGGTATCGCTAAAACTCCCGTCTGTAAATAAATAAACAAAATCACCATTGCGGACAAATACGGCGTTTTGCGCAAAACAACGTCCGAGTTCATCACGGATAATGTCATCATGATCCGCGGAAATAAGCCAATTGTTTGATAAATCCACGACTCCCCATTTTCCGCCGTTTTGTGCGGCAGCATATCCTCCGGAATACATTCCCATTTCATTAAATAAACTTTCTCCAAGCTCCAATTCACCACTTGCTCTGCACCAGCCGTTTTCCGTCAATAAAGGTATACGGTTTTCCGCAAGATTTCCAATGTCATAAACCGCTTCTTTTATAACTGCTATACGGTTGTTATTTTTATCGACCGCATATATATCATTACCTTTTCTAACGATTACCCGGTCTCTTGAAAATGTACTGATTTTGTCATACTCACACGGTATCATAACAATACCGTCAATACTTGCTATACCCCACATATCATTACTCTGTATTTGAATAGTTTGTTCAAAGATCGCAGAGGCATGTTCAAATGATACATTACTTAATTCGTAGACATAGCGGTATTTTTCATAAAGAGCCAGTATCTCGGGATCTCCGGTTTTCGCAGCTGCGCTTTTTAAAATAACAAGTGCTTCCTGTGTTTTATTGCTGCTTAAATAGTAATTTGCAGCTTCAATATATATGCAGGGCTCCGTGTCTTGCCTGTTCATCTGCTTTTCGAGAAGCGTTGCATATTTGCGGGAAAACCCTCTGTTGCCGATCAGTGCCAGATAAACTCTTTTCAGTTCGTTTTCAGCAAAAACCGTATGAGGAGCATTATATCCTGCGGCTTCTTCAAGCAGCGGTAAAGCACGTATGTAAAGTTCGTCGCCGATAAGTTTTTTTGCCTGCTCAATAAGAAAAAGCTGTTTCTCTGCTGTTGATTTTGAGTTCACCGCAAATACCCAGGATATGATCAAAAACAAACAGAATACAACACATATCAGAATGCGGACAGTCTTTTTCAATACGAATCCCCCCTATGCAGCTATTATTATGCCTATAAACAGGAACGGAACAAGCGGTATTGTGTCCTTGCGTTTGATTTTTTTCAATAATATCAAAACACCTCCCGTTAAAGCCGCCGTCAGTGTTCCGTAGAGAATTGCCGGGATAGTTCCGGCAAACCCGAGATATAATCCCGCAGCAGCCATAAATTTTACATCTCCGCCGCCCAGGCCTTTTCGGCTTATCAAATAAACCAACAAAAATAAACCTCCGCCTGTCAAAAAGCCGTATATTGAATCCATTAATAAACTTAAGCTGTTTTCTGTATCGATAAACAGCAATATTACTGCCGGCAATAACCACCCGGCTGCCATTATAAGCACAAGTTTATTGGGAACCCTTTTAGTTTTGATATCAAAAAGCATTGCGATATAACTTAAGGATATCAGCAATAAAGAATTAAGAATGGAATAAGCGGATGATTCCCCGGCGCGTACAAAAAACCAGACAGATATGATGATCACAAACCCGGTGCAGTATAATAGACCTTTTTGTTTGAGTTTGCTGATATATAGCTTTTTCATCCATTATATCCCTCTCCGCTCCCGCCCAGCCATGCTTTTGTAACAACAGTTTGTGTTACTTTTAATGTCGGCTTGAACGGAAGTCTTAATGCTCCAAATGTGTATTCTATTTCGTAATCCACAGAAAGTTTGATATTACCGTTTGTATCTATAATATTGCAATCGGTGAAATCAAAACCTGTAACTTTTGCCATACTCAGATATTCATTGCCCGACATATCACCATTTGCCAGATATCTCCCGGTAAGAGGGCTGACCAGCTGTTCTCCTGCAAGGTTTCGCAGTTCATTTAATCCATAGTTTGTAAAGTTTTGAATCATAGCCGCGGGGTCTCCTGCTGCTGTTTCTGCTGCGCTGCGGATCCGGCTGCCTGTATCGGCATCAACTCCATAACCTTTCGAGAGAGATTTTATCCCGTCAATTACAGAGTTTATGCTTTCACCTGTAACACCCGCCTTATTGTCGAGTTTTATAAAATAATCTGCGGCACCTGTTTTATACAGCACATAGCTGTACATGGAGATAGTATTTGCAGCTTGTGTCAAAGCAGAGTGTATACGCGCCTGTAGAGTTACGATGTTGACCAGGCTCAGGATTGAAATTACAAGCAGTAAAAATGGAATAAAAGTCCCGACGGTTTCAACAACTATATAACCGTTTTCATCCTTGCGCATGATTTGACCCTCGACTCTCTGTTTTGTGAAATTATATTCTTTGCCCGCTTAATATCCCCTGTGATCGGTGACGGTAACGGGCATTGTTGTTTGCATTCCCAAGCCTCTTGAATCGGAAAAGTTCCGGGCAAAAATCATTGATAAAAAGAGCATTTTCATATCGACTGTCGTTGTCAGATCAAAATCTGTTTTCATATCTTCAAGTTTGAATCTGTCTCCTGCCGACATCGCTCCCGCCATTTTTCCTTCATCGCTGAAAACTCCGTTTTCGTAATTGATAACGTTCCATTCGATCAGGTCTGCGGTACGCCTCGTCAATTCTGCCGCCGTATTTGGATCGACAAGTCCTTTTGCAACAAAAAAGAACACCAGATAATTTGAATAAGTAAGTCCTTTGGCATCTGAGCCGCTGCCGGGATCAATGACATCGGCCGATAAGTCCGCAAGAGCTTTGGTCACACCACTTGGACTGCATACCCACTCGCCTGATTTCCCTCTTTTTATAAGCGGTACTTTATATCCCGCTCTGAGTGTTGCAACATCGATTGCCGATTCGGCAGCAACAAAAGCAGCGCGTGCCAACTCGCCGAGAACAAGCGCAAGAGGAGGACTCCATGCAAATGCGGTTCTTATACCGGTGATGATCGTTGTCACTTCACTGACACTGAACACCGTTATGTAGTTACATATCAAGCGTACTATGAATATCAATCTTGAAACCGCATTAAGATTCTTTGCCGCGTTTTCACTGCCGTTGTAAAGATATTCCCATTCCGATTGAAAAAAATAATTAACTTCCGGGCAAAGCGGAATACCTGTCATTGATTTGGGAAAGCTTAAACCACCGAGGTCATCACGACTTTTACCTGCAGTATCCGGTCTGGCAGTTGCATAGTTCGAAAATACCGATGTGCAATATGATAAGAGAAGCAAATAATCGGCAGCTCTTGTAACGCTTCCCAACGGGTCGGAAATAACAACTGCGACCGGTTCATTTGATGCATGCGGGATCATATCTGTAATATCTTTTATACTCACTGACGGTTTGTCCGATGAAGTACTGTTATTGATATACATCGCGCCAAGCGGTTCATTTTTTAGCCCTTCATAAGCGGAGTTTACCAAATCCAGGAGATCATTTATCATACCGCGCTGTTTCGCTTCAGCATCTGAACCACCCGCTTCATTCTGATCGTCATAAAGTTTTACCGGCGGTATGTCCGGCTGCTTCATCATCATTTCGAGTTCTTCAAAAAAGGCTTTGTTATCATCCGAACAGGCGGCAAACTTATAAAATCCCGGCGGTACTTTGTATGTAATACTGCTTTTTTGATACCCTGCAAAAATTGCAGCGCGGCTGTTTTCCGGTTTGGTGCCCGATGAAAGAGCAAACCCTGTATTTGTTACAATATTCTCCAATTGAAAACGGGTAAGGCTTGCGCCCGAAAGATTGTTGATGTTTCTAAATTTAACGTCATCGAGTAATGGCTTCATTACATCATCTATATACCTGTTGCCGCTGATTCTATAGGTATCCGCCATTTTTTCAAGATTTTCCCATTTTAGTATTTCCCTATATCTGTCGATAACGGACATAGGCGGTAAACCGGTTTTTTCTGTAAGTGCCGCCTTTAACTCATCATTACACAAACCGCTTTTTATCCTGCTTTCCAAATCGTCGATCCTCCGGCTTAGTTCGTTTCTCATGCTGTCTATTTGAAGTGCCGTGTTTACTACCGTATCAAACTTTGGTTTAAACGTATCGGCGTGATTTTTTGCGTTTTCGATAGTCCTGTTGAGACCCTGCGGGTTTGTGGTACTTAACCAGCGGCCATTACTCCAGCTGCTGCCAACCGGACCGCCTATGGTCCTTGACCTTATATTTTTCAGTATCGCGTTATATTTCGCAGCATAGTCACTCTTTTGCGAGTCACTGCCTGTTTTATCCCATGCTTCATAACAAGCCTTAAGATTTACAAACTGATCCCATATCAATTCCAGAGATGATGATACCGTCCCTACAGTACCTCCCGCAATGCCGCCGTTTACCTGATCGCATTTATCGGCGGCAAGGATCGCATTGTATAGTTCCTTGTACTTTTCATACATATCTGCAATTGCCGTGTCGATTTCAAGTTTATCGTTTATCACTCCCGAATCCTCTTTAAACGTAGATGAACCGAGGAGTTCAAGCATTTCCTGAACTATGATGACCGGGCCGCGAAACTTCATATACTCTTCGATCTGCCGGCGCAGCACATCTTCATTCCTTAAATTTTTTCCATCGGGAAAATGCAGTTCTTCCATTGATATATTGCTGCCGTAAAATAACTGTAATGTACCTAGCGACCTGTTTTGACCCGGTGCCCCAAAAACCGATACTTCAATGTAATCATTCAGCAGCTGCCCGAGTATAGGATCATCTTCGGCTACTCCAAACAATCCATAAAGATCCTTAAGTAATGCATTGTATTGTGTAAGGACAGAGTTCGCCGCAAGCTGGTTGGCATCTTGAATGATGCTGCGTGCAACGTGGATCCTTGCCAGGTCAACAGCTGTTCCGCTCACAAGAATGGCAGGTATCAGCAGTAATGTAACAAACACGGTAACTGCGCCTTTTGAGTTTCTGAAGAACTTTCGCATTTAACTCTCCCGCAATAAAACGTTTACCAGCCGAGCAGACCGGTGACTCTGTTTCCAAACGAACCGATCGTTTCGGTAATATTATGAAGGTTGTACTTCTCTATGATATATGATGTAAAGTCAGCGGCAATGTCCACACTCCGGATAAATTCATCTCCATTTAGTACAACTGCTGCCGAAGTAGCCGTTATCGAAATCGATTTTGGAAAACCAATAAATGACAGATCCACAGGTACCGGAAACTCTCTCGTTGCCGTGACAACAGCTTCTTTGTACAGAATTCTGTTGATTATCAGACATTCTCCGACTGTTAGAGTACCCGCTTTTGAGCTTATGCTCCGGCTTTCGTTATTGATTACGATAGCCTCTCCTTTTGTGCCGGCATCATTACTTCCCGTGAACAGATCCACATATACGTTACTCAGCCGTCTTCTGTCGGATTCGCGGTAGTATGACATACTGCCTTCATCGAAAAATAACCATGTATCACTGCCTTCCGTAGCAAGTGCTGTTGCCGCATGTTGGGTTGCACGTTGCAATGCTGCCTGTGCGGGCAGGTAGACCGAAAGCAGTACAAGTGCGGCGAAAATCATGATCATTACGGGGAAGAGAACAGTCGCTTCTACCACTGTATCACCGTTTGTATCCTTGGTAAAACTCATTATGCGATACCCCCGGCACTTCCCGTTATCTGATCCCACAGTTCTGCAAGCCATCCGCTCAGAAAACCCCAAATCAGCACGATCGCCAATACCGCAACCAATATGAGCAGTATTGCGACTACCACTCCCGACAGACCCCGTTCGTCGTTCTTTAATGTGCTGATAAAAGTTATGACCATTTGATATACATTGCCGGGGTTGAATTTGATTCCATGCAGCATTTCTTTTTCCTCCTTTCCGTTATTATCATATCCCCGAAAAATTCAGTGCAACGGGAACCATCAGCATTACAAGGATAGCCAGAAACAGTAACATCGTTGGAATCATAAGTTTTGAGTTTGCTTTTTCCGCATCCCGTTTTGCTATATGACGGCGTTCCTGCCATGCCTCGCGGGCCAATTCCTTCAACAGTCTGCCGATTTCGGCATTACCTTTAGACAGGTTTTGCATTATTGCCGAGGCCAATTTTGCACTTTCCTTTGTATTGCAGCGGTTAATGAAATTGCCGTATGCCGATTCCGGGCTGACGAGATTGTCGAGTTCCCTGGATGTTTTTTGCATTTCCTGATAAAGTTCGGTTTCCTGACTGTAAGCTGTTTCCTTCCACGCTTTGTCCATGATCATGCCGGATGTCACAAGAAGTGCCAGTTTGGATACTACATTCGGAAATTGTTTATTGATCGCACTGCGGCGTTTTTTGACCAGATCGATCAATTCGTCATACATAGCGTATATCAAAACCAACACCAGAACTGTACCGATGCCGATTATGGCATATCCGGCTGTTTTGTTTTCCATGCAAAGTACCAGAACTCCAAGAATGAGTGTGCTTGCCACACCGGCAAGAGGATATGAAAGTATCTTTGCAAAGAGCTGTCTTGTTTTATCTGATGCATACTTCTTCCCGTACAGTTCAAAGCACTTTGCCAATATTTTCTTGTGGATATCTCCCCTTCCGATAGACGGGATTTCACGCTGCAATACATACCCGGGCATAATAAATGTATTTATGCTTCTCAAGTCACCTTTTTTCAATCTGTTGATATCGAGTTCGAATTTTTGGATCTTCCCGGCCGGGTTTCCGTTTATGAATTTTTTCACAAAAACGGGCGTGATCCCGCTGTATCCCGACAATCCGTCTTCGGCTTGTTTGTCAAGTATTCGAAGCTTGTTTATTGCAACGCGGTTATCAAAAATCTTAACGCGCGCAGCCTGCACCCAGTCAACCCGTTTTACCCTTCCAAGTAGAACCAGCCATATAACAACAAAAAATGTAGCAACGGTCAAAAGAACAACAATCATGATTTTCCTCTTTTTATGATCCTCAGGTGTTGGCCGCGTGAATTATCCTACAACTTTACATTACTGAATTTTCTTGCCATGATAAAACTTAAAATAAACACTATCAAACCTCCGGTCGATACAATGCGCCCAACACCGGTCGTATAGATAGCGTCCATAAATCCCGCACCCGCATAACCTATGATACCCAGGATCACAAGCGGCATCAGAAGCATTATGTTAACTTCTGACTTTGCTGCCGTTAAAAGCGTATCAATTTCCATTTCGATCTCCATTTTATCGGCGATTATTTGCTGCGTTTCGCGGACGATTTCATCTGCGCGGCTCGATTTACCCTCGATCGTTGCATAAATCGATGCAAACCCGGCAATATCTTCAAGCCCGCTTCGTTCCGCGAAATCGGAAAAAGCTTCCGAAACAGGCATTGCATTGTTGAATTTTCCGATTATGATATCGATCTCCGTGATGATGTCACTATCTTCGGGATAAATCAGTATCAAATCTTCCCTCGCACTTTGCATTGAACGCATAACGGGGTTTCCTGCTCTCATTGCAACAGACATCGCTTCAAGCAGGTCAAAAAACTGCACCCGCAGTTTTAATTTGCGTTTTTTTACCGAATTGGAAGCGGAGACAATAATATTGACGATACCTAAAACCACTCCGCCAATAAGTGAAAGTATAAAGAGCCTGTAAAAAATAAATAACACCAGAAATCCGGCTGAAAATCCTAAAAATAACGCAACGACATGATCGGCCGTTACAGACAGGCTTTTTGTATAATCGGGTGTTTTTACAGATTTTTCCATTTTTATTCACCTTTCGTTAAATTACTCTGTCTATACCCGCTGTTCTTAGTTTAAATGTATTATTCATCACACTTGATGTTCGAACGAGATCACCAATGACCATGCCTTTTTTACTCTCTCCGGATTCACGAAATTCATATAACTTATTTAGTTTGATCACTCTCTTGCCGGTGTCATAACCAAGCACTTCGGCTATTTCCATTGTTCTGCGGCTTTTATCACGCAAACGGGAAAGATGGATGATTATATCGACAGCCGATGCTATTTGCTGCCGGACTGCTTCCAGCGGCAGTCCTTCCGCTCCTTGAAGCACCATTGTTTCCAAACGGCTTAGAATATCACTGGTAGAGTTTGCATGACCTGTCGACAAAGAGCCGTCATGTCCGGTATTCATAGCTTGCAGCATGTCCAGTGCTTCCGCACCGCGGACTTCACCAACTACTATACGTTCGGGTCTCATACGAAGTGCCGATTTTATCAAATCCCGAATAGTTATGGCTCTTTTTCCATCCGCTCCGGCGTTACGTGTTTCAAGCTGTACCAGGTTTCTTATATTTTTTATTTGCAATTCGGCCGAATCTTCAATTGTGATAATACGTTCGTCATCGGGGATGAAGTTTGACAATGCGTTTAAAAATGTTGTTTTTCCGCTGCCTGTGCCTCCGCATACGAAAATATTGTACTTTGCAGTCACCAACAGTTTTAAGACCTCTGCAACTTCGGTTGTTATTGATCCAAACTTGATAAGTTTGTCAATGGTCATTGCCTCTTTCGGAAAGCGGCGCATTGTTACTATCGGTCCGTTTAATGCAACAGGCTGCATCACAACATTTACGCGTGAACCGTCCTCAAGACGGAAATCTACAATAGGTTCACTTTCATTTACGACCCGTCCTGCTTTTGAAACAAATTTCGTAATGATTATTTCCAGTTCACGGCGGCTTTCAAACCGGCTGTCAAGCTTAAATAGTTTCCCTTCCTTTTCGATAAAAATATCCTTGTATCCATTTATCATGATTTCGGTAACATCGGGATCAACTATAATACCGCCTAAAACACCCAAACCTCTGATTGATTCAAATACAGCCGCAGCAATAAGCTTTTTCTCCCTGAAGTTAAGAGTCAGCAGTCCCTTTTCGGCACCCTGAAGTCCCGATTTGGCACCCTCAATATCTTTATCAAGCGCTTTGGTAATATGGTCTTGAAGCTGACTGTCACTGAGGCCGGTCAAATCGACATGGTTTTGCATTTCCTGCTTAAGCCGTCCGATAACTTCGGTTTGACATTGTTCTGTCATATTCCACCTCATATATTGGGATATATTTCCGTAGCTGCACCGTAAAAGTTGTCCGATAATTTTGTTATTACCGATACCATGTCATTTGATTGTATAAAAGGCATTGAAATAATATTGTCGACCGGATGATTTGCTATTGCTGCTCCTTTGTTTACTATAAGCACGGTTTTTTCCATTATCATGTCAAATACATCATTTTGTGTCACAAATTGCATGAGTTTGACCCCGGCAGAAGCCGATTGATCGGTCACAATAAACACTTTACCGGCTAAATCAAATACTTTTTCCGTACGTGTGTCGCATACACACGGCAGATCGATCACCAACTCGTCTGCCAGCTTTGCACAGGATGTTACCAGTTCCGTGATATTTTCGCTTGTCAGAATGTTCATATCAACATAATTTTCAGGTCCGCATAAATACATGATCCCTTTGTCACGGCAGCATATACCCTGTATGAGCATTTTTATGTTTCCTTCCCGGGTGTCCAGCATCTCAAACACGGAGCTGATACTTTTTCCGGCCTTGTCAAAAAACCCGGGTACACTGGAGAAGTTTTCCAAATTTAAATAAAACACATCCTTGCGGGGTGATAAGCTGTTTTGGTATATACCGTCGGCAGATACGTTTGACAGTGCATAAGCAAGTGCGGACGACGTTTTCCCGACACCGCCGGCGGGTGACCAAAATGCTGTGATGGCTGCGTCTTTTATGTCCGAATCGATCCTGTTTTTGGAAACCTTTGCGTATTTTTCAAGGATAGTTGCTACCATCGTTGATATTCGCTGATGTTTGTTCATTTTTTCCATATCTGCCGGTATTTCAAAATCGGCAGCATCATTTTCCGACCACAACAATACGGGCAATTGTACCGCAGTTTTATCGATTCCCTTGGTAAAAACCGCATCAATAAGCGCAACATCAAATTTTTGTTTTTTCAGCATATCGGAAAAACCGTCCAAAGTACTGCAAACACTGATTTCCAGAATATTCGCATGACGCTCGGATATGTTATCCGAAAGAAGTGTTGCATATGCATTGTCAATTGTGGCAATAAGCATTTTAATTTTCACATTACCTACCTCCGTACTTAAATCCCGGCTTGAAGGATTCTGATTTTACATGAGTGATTTCGATAAGTCAACAACAATTTATCATTATTTTGCCTTTTTTTTGATAATATTTATCATCATATTATGTGTATTTTTCACCATTTGTTGCAGAACTTTCATAATTGTTTTCATATTTTTTATACTGCTTTTTATCAAACTCACCATTTTTATAAAAGCGAAAAATTTTTTCTTTTTTACAGAAAAACAGCCCACCTTTTCAGGTGAACTGTACTTTTGGAACACAGGGGGGACGGTTCTCTTGTGTTCTTTTAATATAAAGCCCTGATGTATTTCATCCAAAAGCGACCGAAACCCGTTTGCCTGTTATAGGTCTCTTCGGCATATTTTTTTGCGTAGCTTACCAGAATAGCCCGTTCTTCACCGGTCAGGCGGTGTTGGCTGAAGCGGGCTTTTAGCGCCAAATCCTCAATGGCTCCCGGTTGAACCTCGTTATTGCCGCTTAGTTTTATGATATAACGCCAGATGTGAATAGCTGCCGTGTTTGTATTTCTCTGTCCAAAGTGATTTTCCCTTTGCTTTTTCATAACCGTCCTGCGTATTATTATTGAAACTGAACAAATCACGATAATTGCAACAGCTATAACAATATTATATAACCAATCAGGGATTTCCAAAGAGTCCGAAGTTCCTGTTCCCCCGTTTGCATTAAAAGATGGTTCGTCCGGTCCTTCATCCGGACTTAAGGGTGCGGGAGGCGGAGTGTTCAGAGCAGGCGTTGGTGTCGGCTGCGGAACCGGAGTTGCGGGTACATTGACAACGGGAGTGTGAGGGCTTGGTAACGGAACAGCCGAGTTTCCTCCCGATGGTGTTACTTCAAGATATAACCAGCCGATATCATCATAAAACACTTCAACCCAGGAATGTGCATTCTTGTCCGTGAGCACTACAGTGCTGCCTACCTGGTTTTGCGGAACCGTAACGACATAGCCGCTCGTAAACCTTGCCGGTACATCCAGAGCACGAAGCATCATAACAGCCGCGGTAGCAAAATGGATACAGTACCCCTCCTGTGCGTTTTGAAGGAAATAAAGAGCAAAGTTTTCATCCTGTGGAATAAATAAGTCCGGTGCCAGTGAATAACTTCCCGATGACATTACAAATTTCGCAACACCATCCGCTATTACGGTGCGTTCCGCGGTTGGATCGATACCCGCTTCAACAGCCATCTGCCGCAGTTCAAGAGCCGTTTGTTCATCGCCTCTCGTATAATAACCTTGTGAGTGCATCGCTGCTGTATAAGCCGTCAAAATGTGCTGCAAGCTGATCGGGGTCAGTTCTTCTTGACTTATTTCCTGTAAAACCAACACCCGGAAAATATTAGCCTCTTCTTCAGCAGCATCGTATGTATCGTCTATATCGAATATATTGTTTCGTTCAAGCTCTTCAAAAAGCCTGTGAATATAACCACCATCTATAGAATAAAACTTCTCCACAGCCGCTGCAATCAGCGGTTCGTTTTCTTCATTAAGAAATGCACCTGTATAGTACGGCTGATATGTAAGTTGCGGGGTAAGGTCACCTGTCCTGTTTATTCTCATTTCTACCATGCGGGGAGGGTTCTCAAGGTTGATTTGAGCGTAAATATCCGCGATCATAGCCGGCATTATTTTTGCAATAATTTCAGTTGGCTGTGCTACCGATTTATCGCTTACACTCCACGACCGGCCGTTAAAATCCCGCATGGAATATCCTCTGATGTAAAACGTCCCCGGCTTGTCGACCGTTATTTCAAGAAGGCTTTGATTTGATAAGAGCCGCTGTCCCGCGCCGGCAATATTAACGTTATTTGTGTTAAACTGCCACGTTCCATTTTGGAACATACCAAACCATACAATACTGTTATCTCCCGACGGCTGCCATAAATTTCCAAACCCGCTCAACCGGAGAACAATTGCCCTGAAGCGGCTGCCGATAACGGCAATATTTTCTTCTCTTGAATAACTGCCGTACGGCACAAGTATATAGGCCATAAGCATTAAAACCATTGCAGATGTAAAAGCCGGTAATATCATCCGGCCTCTTTTTATATAATCATCCGGACTCAAAGAGCCGCATATCAACAAAGAGAGATACACGGCAATGAGGCAGAACAGATATATCAGATCTGCCTGTAAATCAGTTATAACAAATGTCAGAAATACAAACGGCGCTGTTATCAATATCGTATTTAAAAGACTGCGCCGAAGGCATATTGTAAAACTCAGTAAAATTATAACGATAAATCCCGCCAACGTTATAAAAACCGTCGGGCTCTCTTCACCCGATTGTATTTCGGGGAAAAAAACCGGTACAGAGAGCCATCTGTTGTAAAGCCCCGTTATAATGTTGGCGACCTGTTTAAACCCGTCAGTAAACTCCCGGTAAAAAAATAGAATCAAAAGTAAAGCCAGACCGAAAAGAATGATAAGACCCTTACCCCGGTAACGCATTGTAACTGTCGACGCAATAACAGCACCAATAACCCAACCCCAAAACAATACATTCATTTCAACTGTCAGAGAAAATGATGAAACAAGTGCACCAAACGTGCCGTAAACTGCGACAAAAATAAGCAGGCTGTTGCCGGCAAGAAAAAGTGCACTTTTATTTTCCTGCTTGCTTGTCTGAGGGTTGCTTGTCTGAGAGTTGGTTTCCGGAGTGCTGTCAAGAGGAGGTTGTGCTAACATTATTTCCTCCTTCACCGTTTTGTGTAAATTTACTTGTTTCGTCTCCTTCATCGAATTTTCTTCCGCTTCCTGCATCAATACGGAATATCCATGAAAATCTGGAAGGCACCTGATCGGATTTTATGGTTTTATTGTCGTTTTTATCCAGTACACATAAAAGAAATTCAATCAGGTCCGGTGCTTGTTTTATTTCTTTGATGACAGATACTTCACCGAATTGAACATAAAACGGCATCTGCCGCGTAAGCATATACTCGGTGACCCAACGTAAGCAGCCCAGAATTATATCCCGCTCCGCACCCGTTTTCCACGGGTCGACATGTATAAGTCTGCTGTGAGGAGGCGGGACAAGCGGTTCGCGGATCATAAGTGAATCGTATTTTGCCGATGCCTTCCAGTGTATACTTCTTACAGGGTCCCCTTGCCTGTACTCGCGGATATCGTGTTCTTCGGAAAATCCGCCGCCGGGCTTCGGGTATAAATGTGTACCTCGCTGCAGTTCTACAGTGTTTAATGGTTTTACAGCCGGTGGTAAAACAAGTACCGGCTGCCTTTCCTCTATTTTAACGGTTTTACTGAATAAACCCAGCAGGCTGACTACAAAAATACGTTTTGCTTCAAAGACGGTCAAGCCGCTGTGTGATGTATCTATCATGACTTCCCGCTGCCGACCGGTTTCGCCGGAGCATCTTGGTCTGCTTACAATAGAAAAATCATCTCCTGTCACCAAAAGTTTTACAATGATCCACCTGACAGGATATGATTTTGTCTGTGTTGTAGTCAGCCAAAGAACAGCTGCTTCATCTTTTTCCAGCACAACGGGTGCGGACAGTTTTATGTACTTGCAACGCATTCCGGGAATACTGACAAACAAGTCAATCGGTATCATAAGCAACAGCAACACCAGCAGATACCACGATATCCACGGCGGATAAAGTATATAAAAAATCACTGCTGCCATAAGTGCAAATAAATAAATCAATCTGTTAATTATCATGTCGTTAACCGATTTTTACTGGTCTGACAGAGTTTATAATGTTATTTAATATTTTTACTGCCGTTATATTTTCTTTTTCGGCTCCGGGACGTAATATCAGTCTGTGTGCAAGTGCGTCTGAAAACAGCGGTGTTATATCGTTTGGCAGAACATAGTCTCTTCCCTGTAAATATGCCGCTGCTTTGGAAATGCTTGTAAGCGCAAGAGAAGCACGCGGGCTGGCTCCCAGCAGAAGATCGGGATGATTTCTTGTTTTGTTGATAAGTGTTACTATATAGCTGAGTATATCGGGATCTACATGAATATTATCCACTTCCGTACACATTTGCTCCAGTTCATCACTTGTGATAACAGGCTCCACCAGGTCGAGAAGTGTTTGTCCCTGCTTACGTATCAGCAAGGATAACTCATCCTCGTGATCCGGATACCCCAGCGAAAGACGCACCATAAACCGGTCTATCTGTGAGTCGGGTAATAATTGTGTTCCTGCAGCTCCTACGGGATTTTGTGTGGCGATAACAATAAACGGCTGTGGAATGATATGAGATGTCCCGTCGACCGTTACCTGTCCTTCCTCCATCGCTTCAAGCAGCGCCGACTGAGTCCGGCTGGTCGCGCGGTTTAATTCGTCGGCAAGAAACAGATTGCATAATACCGGTCCCGGGGTATAATCCATATTTCCCGTATCCTTGTTAAATACGGAAAATCCGGTGACATCTGACGGTAAAACATCCGGTGTAAACTGCACACGGCTGTATTTTAGATTAAGAGCCTTCGAAAACGCTATTGCCAGTGTTGTCTTACCAACACCCGGTATATCTTCA